>TARA_B100001121_G_scaffold61251_1_pt1 | contig 11635 bp, 6 predicted proteins | sample TARA_B100001121 | Tara Oceans TARA_B100001121 (sample SAMEA2622817) | marine metagenome | biome: marine biome (ENVO:00000447); feature: surface water layer (ENVO:00002042); material: "saline water (ENVO:00002010), including plankton (ENVO:xxxxxxxx)" | depth 5 m
GTTGAAGAAGCACTCAAAGCCGGTGACGAAATTAAATCAACTTCTCAGAGCGCTGATTCATATAGCAAAAAAGACAGTTCTGATGAATCCATAATTGGTAGATCCTCAGCAATGCAGGATGTTTTTAAAATGGTTGGGCGCGCATCAAGGGGTGACGCTCCAGTTCTGATAACCGGTGAAAGTGGGGCTGGAAAAGAAATAGTAGCGGGTGCAATACACAAATTCAGCAAAAGGTCTGGGAGTGAGTTTGTAGCTATTAACTGCGCAGCCATTCCGGAAAATCTTCTTGAGTCTGAACTATTTGGTCACGAAAAAGGATCATTCACGGGAGCTCATTCAATGAGAAAGGGTAGGTTCGAACAATGTGACGGAGGCACGCTTTTCCTAGATGAAATTGGTGACATGCCAATACATACTCAAAGTAAAATATTACGAACTCTACAATCTGGAGAATTTTCACGTGTCGGGGGGAATGAGAACTTAACTGCCGACGTCAGAATACTTGCTGCTACAAACAAAGACCTAGAAGAATGTGTTAAAAATGGGGAATTCAGAGAAGATCTTTTTTACAGACTCAATGTTGTTAGGGTGCATATTCCTCCTCTGAGACAAAGACGAGAAGATATTAAACTACTGGCAGATTTTTTCCTTAAACGTAATGCTGAACAAAAAAAAGCTCCAAGGCTTCGTCTATCATCCGAGTCAGTAGAACTGCTCGAATCTCACGACTGGCCAGGAAATGTACGTGAACTTGAAAATACCCTATACAGAGCAAGTTTACTTGCAACAGCTGATGTGCTCCTTCCCAAAGACATCCCATTAGGAATAATTGAACAAGGCGAAGAATTAGATTCAAAGAATAAAGAATCTTCTATCAAAGATTCCATAAGCATACTAAAAAAAGCCTCAGGTAAAAACCCTTTCATTCCTTGGGTCGAATCAGAATTTGCTAAAGCTAGTTATTTAGAACATGAAAAGGATTTGGACCTCACCGCAAAATTCTTAGGGATAAGCTTGGAGAGATTAGACGAGATCCTTGAAAAAAACTAGATACTTGGATTGGAATCAACGTTTTATCCTTGTAGATTAATTCTCCCAATTTGTTGGAAATTATAAAAGCCAACTCAACATCTGAACTTATTAGATACACCTCTGCATCCAAACCTTTTCAGGATAAGTTAAAGCAGATTGGTGAGGGAACCACTGTGTTTAATCACATAACCACAGCAGCCCAACCCTATGTATGCTCCTTAATTGCAGAACAATTCTTCAGACAATCAGATCGGAGGCTGTGGATTCTTACCGACAATCTAAATACTCAGGAGCTTCTCACAGAGGGTATAGAATTATGGTATGAAGAACCTCTTTTCTTTCCAGATATTGAATCAGTAAGTTCAAATCATTCCCTACCAGACCAAGAAAGACATGCAGAGAGAATGTCTGTCCTTAAGACCTTAGAGAGTTTTGAAACAATAAAAGATATAATAATAATCTTAGAAAAGAGCCTGAATGAAGAGGTGTCATCTCCAGAATCAATTAATTCTAATAAGATAAAAATTGAAAAGGGCCAAAAAATCGAAATGAATTACTTAGTTAATCAATTCGTAAGCATTGGTTATGAAAAAGATTCGATAGTTACCGAAAGGGGTCAATTTTCTATTCGCGGCGGCATCATAGATGTATTCCCAATACAATCTCTCAATCCTTACAGAATAGAATTTTTTGGAGATGACGTCGATTCGATAAGAATATTTGAAGTTGATTCTCAAACCTCAATTAAAGTAGTTGATTCATTCCAGATATTATCTGGAATTGAAGATACCAATAAATGTAAACTTAAGGATTATATAAACGATGACGATCTTATCCTTAAAGTTGGAAGTAATGACGGAGAATATTCAGTTATCATAACTAATGAACCAGACGATTCTGACACTGAGGAGGATTTTTCTACTGCATGCTTTGAGTCTCCCTTTGGGTCGTTTGACGCAGGCGAATTTATCCTTCAGCAAGCCAGATTTCAAAATTTCAAAAAGACCTTAAGTGAATGGTATCAAAAAAAATGGAAGGCATTTATTTTTTTCAAAAACGAAGGAGAACTAGAAAGGTTTAATGAACTCGCTAACGATTTAGATGTATTACCTGTATCTGGATACCTTGAAACGGGAATAGGGTCCATTTCTCATGGATTCATTATTCCAAGCTCCAAACTAGCCATTCTATCTTCATCTGAAATCTTCGGAAGGTATGAATCAATCAGATCAAGAAGAAAAATATTTAATAGGGAGAAAAGAGATCTAAATAGACGAAGAGCAGATGATTTTAGAGAATTAAATCTTGGTGATCGTGTTGTTCACATGGATCAAGGCATTGGAATTTTCAGAGGCCTTTTAGAAATCGAAACTGATGGAGAAAAACCTCAAGAAGTTTTAGTCATAGAGTACGAGGATGAGGCAAAATTATACGTTCCTCTTGAACAGGCTCATCTTGTATCTCGATACATTGGTTCAGGAAACAAAGCTCCTCCAATTGATAGATTAGGAGGCAAAAGATGGATAAGCCGCAAAGCAAAAGTTGAGAAATCCATAATGGATTATGCTTCGCAACTCATAAAAACTCATGCCGAAAGAAATACATTTAAAAGTTACAAACATTTACCTGACACCAAATGGCAATTAGAATTTGAAAACAGCTTTCCATATAGAGAAACTACAGACCAAATCACTGCGATAAATCAGACAAAAACTGACATGGAGAATGATCAACCCATGGACAGACTAATATGTGGTGATGTTGGATTCGGGAAAACTGAAATTGCTATAAGAGCAATATTTAAATCAGTAATGAGCGATAAACAGGTCGCATTATTATGCCCAACTACTGTTCTCGCACAACAGCACTACGATACGCTGAAGTCAAGATTATCAGAATATCCTATAAACGTTGAACTACTTTCTAGGTTTAAAACTCAAAAAGAGCAAAAAGAAACAATTAAAGGAATTCGCAATGGCAGCACTGATATTGTTGTCGGTACACATAGGTTGGTTTCAAAGGATGTTAAATTCAAAAACATTGGGTTAGCTATAATTGACGAAGAGCAAAGGTTTGGAGTTAAGCATAAAGAAAGATTCAAAGAGATGTTTCATCTTATCGATGTACTAACTCTTTCGGCAACGCCAATACCAAGAACATTATACCTTTCGCTTATGGGAGTTAAGGACATGTCAACAATTGACACTCCTCCTCCTGGAAGGTCAGCCGTAGAAACATCTATCTGCCAATATGATGAAGATATTATTTCTAACTACATTAACAGAGAGCTGAAACGGGGAGGACAAGTTTTCTTTCTTCACAATAGGGTGAAGACCATCAAGAGGATGAAAAATCTTTTAGAGGAACTCGCTCCAAATGCAAAAATCGAAATCGGACACGGCCAAATGGAGGAATCTGCCTTAGAAGACATAATGCATCGATTCATTCACAAGAAGATTGATATTTTAGTTTGCACAACAATCATTGAAAGTGGCATAGACATACCAAACGCTAATACAATTATTATCGATCGAGCTGATAGATTTGGTTTGGCTGATCTTTATCAATTAAGAGGAAGAGTCGGCAGATCCGGACGAAAAGCTTATGCATTACTCATGCTGCCTAATTCTTTAATATCGACAGGAGACGCAAGAAAAAGAATTAATGCGATAAAGCAATATACCGAACTTGGATCCGGCTTCAAAATTGCGATGAGAGATCTAGAAATTCGGGGAGCAGGCAACCTACTAGGAACACAACAATCAGGCCACATCAGCGCCGTGGGCTTTGAATTATATTGTAAACTTTTAAAGCAGTCTGTGGAGAGACTAAATGGAAATGTTAATTCTGGAAGAGCTGAATGCTCAATCCATCTCGACTTTATTATCACAAACGAAGCTGAATATTATCAAAACAACAAACGGTTTCTACCTGCATTTATTCCTGCATCTTATTTAGATGAAACTAAAATCCGAATCGCTGCCTATCGTCAAATCTCGGAACTTAGCACAATCAAAGAACTTAAAGCTCTCAAGCAAGAATGGCATGACCGCTTCGGAAAAGTACCCGATGCTATTAAAAATCTTTTTCTTTGTACGGAACTTAAAATCAGGGCCTCTTCTAATTTAATTCATTCGGTCATAATTGAAGATTCAAAACTAATGATGAAGAGAAATAATGAATTTATATTAATAGAGGGAAAATTCCCTCGTATTCACGCAAAATCCAAAAAAGAACAATTAAAAAAAGCAGTGGATTTACTCAAGAAATTTTGAATATTATCTAAACGATATTGTCTAAACTTCATAATGTTTCGATTACTCTTATCTCTTTCATTGGTTCTAAATTCAACACTGTTTGCTCAGCAAAAATCTTTTAATTCATTAGTTGCAGTGGTTAATGGCCAGGCCATAACAGAGTCAGAGGTTCAAGAAGTAACCAATGCGACAAGGAATATTATTATGCTGAGCCTACCAGAAGGTCCAGAGAGACAAGAACGACTCAAATCACTAAGAAAAAATGCACTCGATAGTTTAATCGAGAGAGAATTAATACTCTCTGAATTCATCAAAATGGGAGGCATAATAAAAGATGAAATCATCGATCAAGATGTTCAAAGAATTATCGACGATGAACCATTTAATGGTGACCGAAATAAATTTTTGGCTGAAGTCAAAAAAGCGGGAACTACTATGAAACGCTACAAAGATCAACGCAGAAAGATTCTTAGCGTTGAAATTATGAAGTCAAGACAAGCAAAAAGCATCAGTGTTGTGACGCCACAGAAAATGCAAGAAACCTACAATAAAAATAAGGACCGATTTAGAAATGAAAGCTTTGCTAGAATTAAAACAATAACTATACGTAAAAACCCTGAAGACCCGACTATTACTCCTGAAGACAGAAGAAAATTAGTTAACTCAATTCGCGAAAAAATAGAAAATGGTGAGGACTTTTCAGAGCTTGCAAAAACCCACTCAGAAGACAGCGTCGCTGAAGAAGGTGGCGACAGAGGCGTGCTTAGCGAAAATAGTATTGAGCTTCGTAGAGACCTTAAGGCTGCGGCTTTTAGCCTCAAGTCCAACGAGGTAAGTGAAGTTCTTGAGGACAAATATGCCTTCTATTTAATTAAAGCAGAAGACAAGAAGCTTGGGAGTGTAAAACCTCTGACAGATAAAACTGTTAAACAGGAGATAAACAATCTTGCTCTATTAGATTTGAGAAGATCCGCCTATGATAGATGGATGACAAAGTTGAAGAAAACAGCATCAATCAGGCGATTTGATAGCGAAGGCAAACTCATTACTAAGTCTACAGATTGATTGACTCCATTTTTTTATTTGGCATAATAAGCTTCCAATATGGGAGGTAGTCTGAATAAATCAGGTACTATCAAAAGAGAATTTCTGAATATGAAAAAAATAACATTACTAGCCGCAACCTTAATTATTTTTTCGATAAGCAATTTATTTGCAGATACAGCTAACGAAATTATTGAAAAATTTACTAAACAATCAGCAGAGGCACTCGAAGCCTACCTACAAAAAAATCCAACCGCCTCAGACAAGTCCGAAGCCATTGATTTTCTAATACAATCCTATGCCCGGTTAAATATGACCGAAAGACAAACAGAATTACTGAAAAGTAAATATGATGGTCTTGCAAAAGGGGCAGAATTGGTTCCTCAGGAATTTTTTGGAGTCTTCCAAGAGCTATTTGCTTTATTAATGAAGACTGGTTCAAAAGATGGTGCAAAAGAGGCCCTTGAAGATGCCAAAAAAGCTATTGTAGGTCACCCTCAAGCTGACAGATTCTCTCAGTTTTTGGATCAAATGGGAGGTGAACTTAACAAGCCGACAGTTGGAGACAAAATGGAAATGCAGTTCACGAGTCTAGATGGAAAGAAAGTTGATCTTAATGATATGAAAGGAAAAGTCATCCTTATTGATTTTTGGGCTACATGGTGCGGACCTTGCATAGCAGAGTTACCAAACGTAATTGATGCTTATGAAAAATATCACGATGAAGGCTTTGAGATAATTGGAATTTCTCTCGACAACGCTAAAGACGAGAACAAACTAAAACAATTCGTAAAAGATAAAAATATGCCTTGGCCTCAAGCATTTGATGGAAAAGGTTGGCAAAATTCGCTTGCGAAGAAATTTGGCATTACTTCAATTCCCGCAACTTTTCTTATAGGAAAAGATGGCAAGGTAGCATCATCAAATTTGAGAGGACCTGCATTAGGAAAAGCGGTGAAAAAAGAACTTGGTTTATAAGCGTTTCTCAACATACAGATTTTTAAGCGGTCTCATTTATTATGGGATCGCTTTTTTTTTGCAATTATCAGTATTTTTTATCACTTGAAGTTATTTTTTAAATAATTTCATTTTTTGTATTTTTTTTTAAAAAAATACATACTTACCTCAATGTTTTAGGTTATACTGTGATCCCTCTCAAAATGGTAACCGCAAAAAAAGATTCCAATAATTATGGAAGCTCTGTCGATGAGAAACACTCAGAGAATAGAGACTACGGAAATAATGGATCAAGAATTGAGGTTAAAAAACCTGCATCCAAAGCTGCTGGTCTGAATGCAATAATTCAAACCATGAAGTTTATGATTAGAGAACCTGGTCTTATAAAAGGCTTCAGAGGGTTACTTCGAATGAATCAAAAAAATGGCTTTGATTGCTCGAGTTGCGCTTGGCCTGATCCCTCTGGTCATCGATCAAAAAATGAGTACTGCGAAAATGGAGCCAAGGCACTGGCTTCGGAATCTACTCGAAAAAAAATAGATTCTGATTTCTTCTCAAAGTTCAGTATTCAAGAATTATCTCAAAAAACTGATCATTGGCACGAATTACAGGGAAGATTAACAGAACCAATGTTTAAGGATGTAAAATCAAATCATTATTCTCCCATATCTTGGAATGATGCATTTGATTTAATATCTGGCGAATTAAAAAGTTTAAAGGATCCAAATCAGGCTAGCTTTTACACTTCGGGTCGAGCCTCAAACGAGGCGGCCTTTGTTTATCAGTTAATGGCTCGAATGTTCGGAACAAATAATTTGCCTGACTGTTCTAACATGTGCCATGAGTCAAGTGGTGCAGCATTGGTTGAGACAATTGGAATAGGTAAAGGAACAGTTGATCTGGATGATTTTGAGCATGCTGATGTCATTTTTGTTGTTGGGCAAAATCCTGGAACCAATCACCCTAGAATGCTTACAGCTCTGCAAGATGCTGTGAGAAGAGGTGCAACAGTGATATCAGTTAATCCAATATTTGAGGCCGGTTTAAAAGCTTTTGCACATCCACAAGAAATACGAGGCGCGATGAATCTTGCCTTACCAATTGCAGCTGATCACGTTTCGATTAAACCTGGTGGAGACCTTGCATTTTTTAAAGCACTTGGCAAAACCATATTAGAAAATAAAGACAAGTTTGAGAATTTCCTAGATGGCGATTTCATAGAAAATTATACCAATGGGATTGAACATTATAAGAGTTCTCTAGAATCAGCAAAATGGGAGGACTTAATTGAAAATTCAGGAGTTGATAGAAAGCAGATAAATCGTTTGGCCAATGTTGTATCTCAATCAAAAGGAATGATTAGCTGTTGGGCAATGGGAATTACTCAGACTGAAAATGCGGTTGCAACAATTCGTGAAATTGTCAATTTACACCTCCTCGGTGGTCATATTGGTAAAAAAGGTGCAGGACTTTGCCCGGTCAGAGGACACAGCAATGTTCAAGGTGATAGAACGATGGGTGTTTGGGAGAGAATGCCAGAGTCATTCCACCAATCTCTGGATGATGAGTTCAGTTTCAAATCTCCTAGAAGACATGGTTACGATGTCGTGGAGACTATTCATGCGATGGAAGATGGAAAGGTTAATTTTTTTATGGCACTAGGAGGAAATTTTTTATCTGCCTCTCCAGATACCAAAAGAACTTCAGAAGCATTAGAAAATTGTTCAATGACCGTACAAATTTCTACAAAGCTGAATCGAAGCCACTGTATTGTTGGTAAAAAGGCTCTGATACTACCGTGCTTAGTAAGAAGCGAAAAGGATTTTAAGAAGGATCAAAACCAATTAATTTCTACTGAAAATTCAATGGGTATTGTTCAAGGGTCTTCAGGGATTTTTAAACCAATATCTAATAATCTTAAGAGTGAAATTGAAATTTTAAGTCAAATTTCAATGAGATTATTTCCTGAAAGAAAAAGCACATTCATAGATTTTTCTGGTAACTATGATCTCATCAGAGACAGGATTGAAAAAGTAATTCCCGAATTTAGTTCATTTAACAAAAGGGTTCGTAATCCAGGAGGTTTCAGTTTACCGAACGGTCCAAAAGAAAGAAATTTCACCACAGTTTCAGGCAAGGCATTGTTCACTGAGAATGAAATTTTAGAAAGAAATCATGGAGATGAAATCTTAATATTACAAACGCTAAGAAGTCACGACCAATTCAATACAACTGTTTATGGACTAGAAGATCGTTACAGGGGAATTCATCATGATCGAAATGTCATTATGATGAATGAAGAAGACATGGCATCGCGATCAATTGAACCTCTTTCGAAAGTAGACGTTATTAGTATATATAATGGCGATGAACGAGAGTTGAAAAATTTAAAGGCGATTCCTTATGACATGCCCTCAGGTGCCTGCGCCGCATATTTTCCTGAAGCAAATGTCTTGGTTCCTCTGGAAAAGACCGCGAAAATAAGTAATACCCCAACATCAAAAGATGTTCCTGTGAGGGTTATAAAATCTTCTAATGCTTAAAAGGGCTATTGGATTTTTTTTCCTTTGATCTGAGAAAACATCCAATCAAATACCTCTGCATTATTATAACATGGCTTCCATGCGTCATGCTTAATCCCTGATTCTTTCGGGTACTCAGTATATTTGATATTTCCTTTAGCTCTTTCCAAAGCGTCGACGATTCCTCTGGTCCAATCAACTTTCACAACCTCATCAGCCTCTCCGTGGTGTGTCCATATAGGAATATCTTTTATCTTTTTTGCAATTGATGGGTTAGCCCCACCACAAATAGGAACTGCTGCGGCAAATAGTTCAGGAGCGAGAGACAATGCTTCCCAAGTACCAAACCCACCCATAGATACACCAGTGATGTAAATTCTGTTCTTATCTACAGGAAGATGCTCAATAGCTTCTTTGACAATTTTTATGACATCATCAATATAGTTCCCCCTCCATCCTCTAGTATCATCAGGGCATTGAGGAGCAATTAGAAATGAAGGATTCTCTTTATAGAAGTTTTTAGACGTGAACTTTCTTGGAACACTGAATAGTTGTTTTTCATTATCGCTCCCGCCAGAACCTCTACCATGTAAAAAAACAATAAACGGGTACCTTTTTGTGGGGCGTAATTTTTCACCTCCCCAAAATCTAAATTTCAGACTGCCAAATTCCATTTTCTCCCATTCATCATTGAGCCGGTCTTTAAAAATACCACTGGGCTCTTTTTTTCCGGGACCCTTGATTTCTTCAAGTTTCTCCTTCACCCAGTCCCTGTCATTTTCTGAAATTCTATCCAAGGGAATTGTAAAACGACGTCCGTCTGTAGAACGCCTTATGGTGACAACTCTCTCATTAGCTGAGATAAATTCAGCCTTTAATATTTTCCCATCAGATGATTCCCACTCTCGAACCTCATTAGCAATCAGATTAGTTAAATTACTAAATAGCCAAATGCAGATTAAATTAAACGACTTCATATTTTGATGAATTATAAACTTATACGCCTCTAATACAAATTCGTACAATGATAAAACTAATCAGAATTGGTTGATTTTATTTTTGATTGTGGATTATCAGCCCAGGCACAACCAAAAAATAATAAAGCAGGAATAATCGAACACAACCATAAGACAGATAAATAATTTCCAGTCGTTGCAAAAAAAGCCCCAAAAAGAAGAGGCCCTATTCCGCTCCCAATAACCATACTCGACATTCCGACTCCGCTAATCGATCCTAACCATTTTCTTCCAAAAAACCTCGGCCAAACGATTCCGGACAAACAAGCAAAACCTCCACCCGCTACTCCATTGCCTATAATGTAAAGTAAGACTCCAGATTTTGTGTCAAGATAGATCACTCCAATGACTGAGAAGAAGATGGCAGCATTCATGATCGCTAATAAATATTTCAACCTTGTCCGAGAACTTATCAAGCCCATCAATATATTAGAAGTGACGCTCACAAAGGCCATCGGGACAAAGTAACCAATCACCTCAAGTGCATCTCTACCGTGAGTCGATCCTATTGAGATTATATGAAACGTTACTGCCGTTGTGTATAAAGAAATAAAAGTAAATGAAAAATTGAACGCCCAGAAAGGCCATGTCTTTAATGACTTGGAAAGTCGATAATCAGTATGAGCGATTGCATCTTTATGCATTTTTTTCAGTTTCACTTCAGACCGTTTACCATCCATTAGAAGCCCGCATTCCTCAGGATTATCTCTAAAGAGAAGCCATCCCAATCCTGCCATTACGCTTATTGTTAAAATCCCCAATAATGCCCATGCCCCTGACCATCCAAACTGATCGCTCATCCACTTCAATGCTCGGGGAGCATAAGAAAAGGAAAAGGCTGTTACGACACCACTCAAGGCAAAGGCTTTCCCTCGATGATGATCAAACCACTTCCCTATGGCGTTCCTACCAGTCATTGTTAAAACTCCTTGAGCCGAGGCTCTAATCATAAAAAAGCCCAAGGTGATAACAGTAAAGGCGATAATAGTTGATGAAATTGCTAGGACTCCATCAAGAGAGACCAGAATCTTTTTGACCTGACTTAAATATAGAAGAACTAACCCGGTAGCAAATGAAGAATACACAATCATTCTTCTAGCTCCGAAACGATCATAAAGCTTACCAAAGAAGGGCAAACTCAATCCACTGATAACAGTTCCTATGCAATATGCTGTACTCAACTGAACTCTTGTTAAACCAAGCTCTTTAATGAGAACGTCAGTGAAAACTGAAAAACCCATCGTTTGGCCTGGAATACTAAATACAACAGCCAGTGTGCCGGCTGCAACAATTAACCATCCATAGAAAAAAGAGATTTTTTTAGGAGAAAAAGGAAAATCAGGATCCCACTTCTTAGATCCATGATATTTAGTTCCTTCCTTTTCTGGCATTAATGACTTTGCATCAACTATAAAAAATCGCGACAATCTTTTTAGCCAAAAATGCCATTAATGGAACCAATTATTAATCAATCTCAATTGAACCAATTTTGACTTCAACCGTAACCGAATCCCATTCCTCGAGATCTGATTTTTTGATTTTGAAAAATTCATTATCCTCCGTGAACCATGTCTCACCAGATCCTAAGAATTCAACGCTTCCAGCAGGGGCACCCCAATGGCTCACAGGAGTAAATTCTGTTTTGTAGACGGCTTGACCTTCATTACCGAAAAATTCACAATCAACTCTAACGTACTTGAGGTTTCTTTCGCTGTTATTCTTAATTTCAAATGAAATTTGTGGCTCGCCGCTATCGGTTCTTCCAACCTGCAAATTTGAAATCTCTGTTTGGCTCATAACAGCCAGA
>TARA_B100001121_G_scaffold236352_1_pt1 | contig 11623 bp, 6 predicted proteins | sample TARA_B100001121 | Tara Oceans TARA_B100001121 (sample SAMEA2622817) | marine metagenome | biome: marine biome (ENVO:00000447); feature: surface water layer (ENVO:00002042); material: "saline water (ENVO:00002010), including plankton (ENVO:xxxxxxxx)" | depth 5 m
GAGCAGGTTTAGTGCTGCTAAAGTGCTCAGTTTCACCACTGTGAACATGGTAAACAGCAGCATTGTCGATGACTTCAAGAAACTCCTTGCAAAGTTGCTTAGCAAGAAGAATACGAGGAGCAACAACGACAATGGTTGTAGAACCAACCTGATCGAATTGCTTCTTAGCGTCTTCAATCATACAGATGGTCTTACCACCACCCGTGGGGATGATGACCTGTCCTTTGTCGTGTTTCAGCATTGCGTCAACCGCAGTCTGCTGATGTGGGCGAAGGGTGATGGTCAAGTGGGTGTCCCGTTCAGTATGGAGTAATTATAGCAGAGAACCGCCCACCAGACAACCCAGTGGACGGTTCACAAACTGTACTTGACCGCTAGGGTGAATCGGTGTCGATCCCTGAACGACGTGGCGCGGTGCATTATATTAGCATCAAATTTAATCATTCTGTTTGGATATGGAAGAACTCCTATGATCTCATTATCAATCAAGAATTGTGTTTCTCCGTGCATTTCTATATTCCATTCTTCATTAGCATAGAATAAGAATGTAACACCGTGGGAACCATCAATATGGAAGTATGGATTCTCACCAGGAGCGAAACAATTTACATACATTCTATCAAGAGGATACTCAGTTACAAGATTCTCAGTCTTAGACTGAAACAATTTGTAAATCTCAGTTGTCTCATCAATCTCATGAATCATCCCAGTAGGTATAGCACCAGGATAATCAACTTCACCATAAGAATATGATGCCATCTTGCAGTAATCTACCACAGAATAACAATCATCTTCAGTTAAAAAATTATCAATTACTTCAACCATATCTCAATAACCTAAAGTTAAACGATAGCGTAATCCTTGGAACATTAGATATTTTTTGTGGAAGAACTCTATGCTGTAGATATGCTGGGAACATAATTAAGTCTCCTTCTTCTACTTGTGGAATATAAAAATCACCTACAAAGTCTTTATCAAGAGTCAAACTGTGTGCTCTTATTGCTGATATAGGATCTTGAAATTCTGCTGGTGTATGTACTTCTCTATCGTAAGACAGATAATGAATACAAGAGAAGTGAATCTTTTGAAAAGGATCTGCTATGTGTTCATGTAGTTCTTGATACGAACCTTTATCATAATAGTTATACCAAATATCATCAGCAATTTCCCAAGTGATTTCTCTATCGAAAATCTCATAAATTGCATCACTATAATATTTTTTTAGTAAGACATTATTCTTACCAACAAGAACTTCTTTACCTTTTGGTTCACCTTCAAAAGAAGTCTTAAGATTATCTGTTGCCCAATCTTCAGGAGAATCTAGTTCTGGTAGAGCTTTCTCTACACCAGAAACAATCTTTTCTTTTAGAAAATTATTATCCTCTATTCTCGTTTTGTATATTGTAACTGGGAATATATTGTAAGCTAAAGCCATCCCTTCAAAAGCAACAAACAGAGTCTACTCATTATTTGAGATCTTGTCAAGTCGTCAGTTTTCCGTTTTTGTTCGTTCCTTTATTTCCAAAGAATGATGTGATAGAATATCTACCATTACCTTCATAATACTCTGAGTCTTTTATAGTAACTTTTCTCACTCCATGCTCTACCCAACCAGGGAAGATAACCATAGAGTTGTTATCACATGAAATCTTAAAATCATATTCAGGAAAAATTAAATCTCCACCTGAAAATTTTTTTGGTTCTTTGTAGAAATACGAAAATGCTAAGAACTGGAAGTCTCGATCAGTATGTGGATCATAAAATTCACCATCATGATAATATCTTACCTTGGTAGTATCCCAATTACTTAGAGGTGCTATCTTGCAGCACGGATGAATCTCGGCAAAATTATCTAGAACTCCAGAATCAAATAATTTTCTATTAACAGTTAAAATGTTTGATATTTCTCTAGCATTTTCGTAAATATCATCTAGTATTAGTGCTTTTGCGTTGGTATTTTCAATAATACCACCATAGTCTTTTGCATCCATCAACTTCCCTGGTTTTGTTAGGAAATTTAGTTCTTCCCATACAAGTTCTAGTTCTGATTCATTATAAAAATTCTCAATAATCATTAAGGGAAATGGTTCTTCATGCACCGTTGCCGCTAAAATTTCACTTTTCATTTTTTTCAAACTTATTTGTATCGTTAGGTGTTGATTGAATCCATCCCCAAGTAGTTGCGAGATACTTTGTTCCACCTATTGGAGGATTTCCTCTATGTGTATGTGTATATTGACATGGAAATATAATCACATCACCAGTTGATGCTTTCTCTCTTTTATTCAAATATAAAAATTCAGTTTCTCCTCCATCGAAGTCATCATTTAAGTAAGTTTGTACGACGAATGTTCTACCACAACTTAAATAATCACCATTCTCATAGTGCCAGGAATGAAATCCTGCACCTGCTTCAAGTTTTTTTATCTTACAATCGTAGATTAAAAATCTTCTCTGCCCTAGAACTGTATATTTTTCTAGATATTGATCCACACAAGTCTTCAACTTGGGGAACATCAATTTGTTGACTCTAGTTGCTGATGCAAAGTCAACTTCAAAGTCAACATTTACATTGATTGCTTTTTGATCCTGTAAGTGTGGATTTTGTTCTGTTCTAAACAATCTTTGAGTTTCTTCAAAAAATTCTATTTCTTGAATAATTTCTCTACATTCTTGTCGCGTAAAAGTCTCTTTATAACGACAAATAAAATCGTCCATGATAAAAAAGCATACTAATACTACTATGTATTAGTATGTTTCTGTAGTCTTTCCACCTTCTCCACCTCTTCCATTTCTTTCCTTTTTATTTCTTCCACCGTTGGCGTCTTGACCGTTCGCACCGTTGGAACCGCCATTACCACCATTACCGCCTTCTGCCTCAGCGTCATCCTCTCCAGATCTACCCTGTCCACCATTTTTCATACTTCCAGCAGATCCGCCACCATTACCGCGACCACCTCTACCAGCAGGTAGTCCGTTTCCACCACCGCCGCCTCCACCTTCGGCGTCGTTTCTATCACCCCAGTCATTCTGTTCTGCTCTAGAACCTCCACCACCTCCGCCGCCACCTGCGGAGATATATCCACCATTATTCAGTTGTGCTCCATTCATATATCTCAAACCATTAGATCCGTTTCCACCATCTCCACCACTAGCATGTCCACCTTCACCACCTCTACCAACAATATTTCCACTAGAAGAAACATCAATAGTCATATCAGTACCACCTGGCCAATAATCAGTGCTACGGGTCTTAAATGCCCAATCATTACGAGATGCTCCATTACTACTATATGTTCCAGTTATATTGATAAAAATTTTCTTTCCACCCTGCCATCCACCACTACTTCTAGAAGGTCTACTTTTTGAAATTCCACTCGCAGTTCCAACAACCTGACCATGAGCTTCATAGTTTGCTTTTCCAAGATTACCACCTGTGCATTTAACAACAATATTTAATTTCTTACTATAAAAATGACTAAATCTTATTGTTCCAGATTGTGGAATACCATTATCTAGTGGTAAATTATTTAAGGATCCAATGTTTTCACTGATCCTATAACCACCAAGTCCTCCAGCTGTTTCTCCGTCAGCTGGAGTAACTCCAAATTCATTTCTAATTTGGCGAAATGTTAATTTAGTTCCGGCAGATTGTAACATAGGTTCTTAGAAGCAATCGTTCCAGGTTGTACCATCATAAACTTGAAGTTTATTGGTATCAGTATTGTAAATAGCAGATCCAGGAGTTGTTGAGACTCCTGATGCCGCCAAATTATCTCTGATTAAAGTAGTGATATTTGGGAAAACTACCGGTCTTTGGGCATACTCCATGTCCAAAGAGTTCTGTGGATTGGTTGTACCAATTCCTACACCACCTTGCTCATTAACTACAAATTTATTTTGTGCTTCATTATTTACATCAATAACAACATCATTTGCAACAGCGTCTGCGTTTGCATTGCTTAAGACTTTAAGGAAAGGCGAAGACTGTCCATTTCCTGAGATGTCTAACTTAGTTATTGTGGATGCACCACCAACAAGTCTTCCTTGGAACTCAGCATTTTCTACTGGATCATCACCATCAGCGGGAATACGAACTATAACTTCATTACCATCAGCAGATGTAAGATTTCCACCAATATCTACATTTAGTGTAGAAACCGATCCAAAACTTAAACTTCCACCTATAGTTAAATTTCCATCAACTTCTAAAGTTGAATTCATATGCACAGAATCGGTAAATGTAGAAATACCGTTAACATGCAGTCTATGTGAAGGATTAGTGACACCTACACCCAAGTTTCCTTCATAAGTAAGAGATAACATTCTGCTATCTTTGTTATGCCAGTGGAAAGCACCAGTGTCTATACCAGCATTTCCTGCTTGTAAGTAATAGTTTATATTTCCATCACCATAATTTAAGAAATCTAGAGAGTCTGATGTACTATATGGGAATCCAGAACTTCTATTTCCATATCTAATTTGACCATTACCACGAAGATTTGGTGTCTCAGATGTTCCAATGGTAACTGTTGATTCACCAAGATCACTCCACAGTTGGATTCTAGCATTACCAACAATTGTGGTTGTGAGTCCACTATTACTTCTATCAAATGCTCTGTTAATAAAGATATCATTACCACCAGCATTAGTGTTTCCACCAATCGCCATTCTTCCAGTCAAATAATCTGTTCCAAGACCAATAAATGAACTGACTGTAGTAACACCAACAGTCATATCAACAATATCAACTTCTGCTGTATCAGTAAGTGATGATGCAGTTGTTGCTGTACCAACCAAGTCACCAGTAACATCACCAGTGATACCACCAATAAAGCTAGATGCTGCGACAGCATTTGCAGTTAAGATACCTACAACAACATTCGGTGTTCCAGTTAAACTTTGTGCGGTTGATGCTGTTCCAACAACATCACCAGTCACGTCTCCAGTAAGATTCCCTGTGAATCCAGAAGTAGCAGTAATCAATCCTGCGTTTACATTTCCACTAAAAGTTGTTGCTGTAATTACACCAGTTATAACAAAATCATTTGGAATTTTAGAGTTTTCTAGTACAGGAAGTCTATCGTTATTAACTGTTCCTGATGTGATATTATCTGCGTCAAGGAAAGTTAAATCAGAACCAATACCAATAAATTTATTGGCGGTTGTGATACCAGTAATGAGAACATTACCACTTGAACAGATACCTACACCACCATCAGAATCGGTTCCAAACCCCGCTAAAGTATTATCTGCGTTTCCACCTACTTGGAAGGTGAAACGGGGATCCACGGTCCCCACACCCACATTTCCTTGGGCATATATGCTTGTATATCCTAGTCCAGCATCAATATCAATCCATTGTGATGTTGGCATCCCTTGAAGGAATCTGGCGTCACCATAAAAAGTAACAATTCCAGATCCAGAAGAAGTAACAATACCACTACTAATAGAAACACCAGCACCGATAGCATCAGTGAAAGTGACTGTTGTTACTCCTGCCGTTCCATCAACTTCTAATAATTTGGAGTATAGAGAAGTTGCAGTAACAAATCCAGAGACTTTAGCATTTCCATCACGGACATCCAAAATCTCAGTAGGAATGGTTGTCCCAATTCCTACCAAACCAGTTGGACTTACTACCAGATTATCATTATCAACCTGGACACCATTACGAAAATTAAACTGCTTGTTATAATTCGCCATCTCTGGATGCTTTTCTAGTTATTTAGTCTCTCTTCAAGATCAGAAACCTTATCTGAGAGTTCTTTGATTGCTTCAATCAACAGTGGGACAAGTTTTTCATATCTAACAGTCAAGTATTCATTATTAAATGGTGCGGCAGTAACTGCTTCTGGAAGAACTTTTTCAACTTCCTGTGCAGAAACACCAACAAATCGCTTAGTAGGATCGAATTGTCCTCCCTGCTCACTAGCAAACTCATTCCAATTAAATGTAAATCCACTAAGAGAATTGACTTTATCCAGTGCATTAGAAATACCAACCTTGTTAGTCTTCAAGCGATCATCAGATGCAAAAGCAGCAATATCACCACCACATCTTAATTCACTGAGACCAGTGTTAAATACAAGGTCTTGGTCACGGGACAACGTTTGAACGGTTCCAGAACCAAGAGAATAAAGACTCATCATTAGAGCAAAATCATGATTGCTCAAACCTTGTGGATTAGTATTAAAGACTGGTGCCTTATTTGCTACATCAGCGGTTCCTGCAAATCTAGTTGCAGTAACAGTGCTACCATCTAAAGTAATCTGGTCAACAGTTGCAGATCCATTAACACTTAATGTACCATCAATTGTGGTGTTATTTAATGTTGTAGATCCATCAACATTTAGATTTCCAGTAATTTGGGTATCATCATTTACAGTAAGATCATCACCAATAGTTAGGTTATTGTTGGTAGTAACATCTCCTTGGAGATTACTAGTTCCAGTAACAACCAAGTCATCATCAACTGTTGTCGTTCCTCCAGCAGAATCAAGAGTTAAATTACCTGTAGCAGTGTCGATTTCACCATCACCACTTACACCAAGTCTAAGTTCATCAATATGTGCCTCAGAGAATGGTAATGCTGCTGTTCCAAGATATGCTCCCTCATCAGTATCAGGGCGAATACCTGTATCAATTTTTACTTCACCAACAAATGTAGATATACCAACAACATTAAGGTCATCTCTAAGATCAACATCCTTACATACTTTCAGGTTGCCACCAATAGCAGCACCACCCTCAACTCTCAGTGCGGCAGGTTGTGCTCCCTGACCACTACAAGCATTGGTATCGCCTGTTGCCTTGATATAAACCTTACCGTTAGTTCTCAATGAATCAGGTACACCATTCAAGATCAGAGTTTGAGCAAATCTAACATCACCAAGGAAGGTTACAGGACCATCAAACTGAGACAGAATCTGCTTAGACTTACCACCCTCAACCAGGATTCTTTCCTTAACAACAATCTCGTCGAATACAACAGAGAGTCTGTTAGGATCTTCACCAGTTACAGTTGGAGTTGGAACATCGAAAGTCTTCTGTTCACCAGACTGTGCAGAATATTTGGTGTTACCAATGTAGAAGTCACCATCACTGTCCATACCAGTGTAAAGAACAGTACCACAAGCAGTTTCTTGAGATTGTGAGAGGAACTCTTCATTCTCGCTGAGAGTCTTAACCTGAACCTGTGGAAGACCTGTGGAATAGTTACCAGGACCATAACCAAGATATTCAAAGGTGTGACCAGAAGCACGAAGAATCGAAGGTCTACGAAGTTCGATTGGTGCTAACTTGATCTTCTTAATAAGAGAGTTAGTTTGATGAATTTGAATGATGGTTCCCATGGAACCACGAATAACCTGAAGTTCATCAGATCCAGTTCCAGTCAAAGAACTGGACTTAACTCTCATAATCTCATCACCAATTTGAATATAAGATCCAACTGGGAATCTACCTTCAATCTTGGTTGTAACTGTAGATGCACCATCAGGGCGTACTACACTGAAGGTGTCATCACTAACTTCAATTCTTTGAGAAGAATACAGAATATCATTATCATAGAAGGTGTGAAGTCTAGTTCCAATAAACTCACCCAGACTATCAGCAGAAGCATTGTTATCAGACAATGCGTGCTTCATAAACTGAGTAGCACTGCTGATTGTTTCTGTCGTATTGATTGTGAATGTTGTAGCAGTTGCACTATTAACCAGGAAGTCTCCTAGGTTGGTGTTGGTGGAATTAAGAAGTCTTACTCTGTTTCCAGCAACAATACCAACACCATTAGAGGAAGTAAAGACATTATCGTTACTACCTGTGGCTTTAGAATGGCTAGCAATAGCACCAACTCTACCGACAGGTGTAATATACTCGCCAGGATTTACAACTGGATCTGTAGCAGTCTTGGTAATAACAATCTGTCTCTTGTTGCTTACATCAGAGATCTTATAGTAACCACCAGTTGCGGTACCAATACCAGTGACTTGAATGTAATCGTTGGTAGCATCACTAATATCGGCAGTTGCGATAGTGATAGCACCAGAACCAGTTGTTCCTCCAATCTGTCTAGTATCGAAGTAAAGTACTTCCCCATCAGTATAACCCGAACCAGGTTCAGTGATGCTTACATTAGTTACAGATCCACCAGAAACAGTAACTTCAGCAGTAGCACCATCCCAAACCAAGTTAAGTGCTTCAAGGTTGATTGGTGGTTGATTGTTATTATTAACCAGTCTTACATTATGATAGACACCATCAGTATGACCAGAACCACCAGTCAATGAGGTGAATGATGTAATACCAGACAGACCATGATCCTGAGCAAGAGTCAGGGTAGCAGATGTATTTTGATTTACTACTTCAGTGACTTCAACACCATAAGAGAACGCCTTCATGAACTTGTCGGCGGTTTCTCTGGTAATACTTCTCTTCAGATCATTAGTAACAACTTCACCGAGAGGAATTCTCTTAGCATAAGATACTGCTGCTGGTGGGTTAGCATTAAAGTTATCTCTATCCAACTGTGGATAAAGGTCAGTAATATTCTGACTATACTTAATATCTGCAAATGTCCCACTAGGTTGAGATATGGAGTTGCCAGAGTTCAGAACATACAGATAGAATACACCATCTTGAATATCCTTAATGTAAGGAGTAATAACTTCTACACGATAGACATAGAGGTTTTCCTGAGCATCATTTCTGCTGAATGTAGGAATGGATTTATTTCTAACATTGCTATCAAATGATGCATTTGCTGGGGCATGGGTAATGTCCAGAATATCTACATCACCAGTGGTAAATGTTTTAGCATCAGGAGTGCTTACAACCTTAAAGGATCCATTAAATCCAAAGTTATCTTTAGCAGTTGTATTATCGGAACTGGTTACATTCTTAATTACAACAATATCATCAACTTTCAGATCGTGATCTTTCTCAGCAACAAATCTAATAGTATTTGTTGGATTGCTGTAAGTACAGGTGCTAATAAATCTTGGATTACGATCAAAGTCATACTCACCAGGAGTAATGTTATTAGCAGGATCTGGTGTGATTGAAATGGTAGTCTTATTAAAATCACTATCAGATCTTACATTGACACTACTAGAATCCTGGAGAATGAATCCACTTACGGGGTCTCTAGCGTTCTCAAGTTCTTTGGGAACAACATAACGGAGTTTGTAGATCTTTTCGTCAATACTTCTTCCATCTTCAACTCTCTTGAAGTAAGAGATCTCAGAATCACCAGTAATACCTTCCAGATATGTCTTGAGGGTGCTTCCTGTTTTTACATAGATGAACCAGTTTCCTACAACGTAGTCATATTGAATTGGATGACCAGTTTCTCCAACTTTTTTATCAGAGATTCTACTTTCAACTCTAATTTGTTCACCAAGATAACTTGTAATGAAGATTGGAGTTGCTGCGTCAGCATTTGTTTTGGAAGATGCAATCTGGAACTGAGTACCACTCAGTGTAACACCATCATTTCTAGATGAGTTCTTAAATGCTGTGACTGCATAGTAAACCTTACCTTCTTCTAATCCTTCAGGAAGGTCACCAGTTTCACTAAAGACACGAATTGATTCGCCATTCAGCAGGTTATGACCTGATACGGTATTATAAATTGTTTGTCTTCCAGTAGTATCTGCTGAAGGAGTTGTAATCTTAACACCTTCATATACTTTTGCAGAAGTATCGATACCATTACATTGGTTTGCTGTTGCAGAAGTTGGAATCTCGTTGGTCATCAAGACTTCCGCAAAATATTGGTCGTCGTCGAGATAGATTCTTTCTCCTACCTTAGCACCAATTCTGTAACCCTGAGAGATTGCAGGTGGTTCAATATCTCTAGATGTATATCCTAACAGGAAGATTCTTTGATCATCTGAACTGGAAGTTATAAGGTCTCCATCAAACTGTACCCATTCAATATCTGCTGCTGGAGATGCAATCGACTTAGGAGTAACAATACCAGTTACAAATCCTTTATCATCTTTATCAAAAGCATCTTTCTTAAATCCATCAGCAGCAAGTGAGAACTGACCGAAGTTGGAGTTGGAGTTGGTGATAGAAGCGTCACCACCACTTAAACACTCAAAGTGCTTATGGAAACCAATAGCGAATACTGAAACAATCTGAATAACAGCATCGTTAGACATCTTGATGTGAGTTGTCTTCCAACCATCTCTATAGACAGCATCAGAATCTAAGTGGAAGACATTAGCATTGTTAGTTGCTGAAGACTCTGAAGACAATATATCTCCAGTAACCCTTACGCTACCATTGAGACCACTACTCCACTGTCTGTTGGACTCATTATACTTAACGAATGCACGGTCATCCTTCTGGAGAGATACAGCAGTGAACTGTGCAACAACCATCGAACGGAATCCATCTGCTCTGGATCCATCAGCGTGCATACCATTCATGCCATAGACAGAACGGAGAGAGCAGTTAAAGATGTAAGGAGATGCGCCAGATACGGTATCAGTCTCAATAACAACTGCTGCACCAGCACCAGGAGCAAGACCAGCACCCTGACCAGCAGGGAGATTAGATCTTACAAATGGAAGTGCATATGTAAACTCAGTATCACTAATAACTTGAACAACTTTCGTAGAGATGTTATAGTCAGATACGTTGATATTTTGAATCTTAACTGGAGTTCCAGAGTTTAGACCGTGAGGGGTCTGAGTTGTAACTGTAACAACGGTTCCAGGAGTTGCACCATCACCAGAGATGATGTTAGTAATCGTAATTGGGTCAGCAGCAAATGCACCGACGATTTCAAATTCTGGGCGTTGCTTAGCAAATGCACCAGGAGCTGCTGGGAACTTCTGATCAATTTCTCTACCAGATGCTCTGTTGAAAGCGTTGCTGACCTTGCTGTAGTACATATCAAGGTCGGTGAGTTGATATCCACCAGGGATATTCACACCATCAGCATACTCAAAACAGGTGAGTTTGTGGTGAGAGAATGTGGGTTTAGATCTATTATTTGTGGAGAAGTCTCTTGGATCTGTATATACCAATCCTGTCTCATCACCATCAAAGAAGGTGAACTGCCAGAAGTAACAAGCACCAGTGATTCTAAAGATAGCACTATTTGGTGCGTTTAGATCTGTTGGGTTAGGAACATACTTTGGTCTAACCTTTGTCTTTCTTAAGTCAAGACCAACAATAGAAGTACCACGAGGAATGATAATACCACCGTTAATACTGTTAAACTTATACAGGATATTATCTTCCTGTGTAAGGTCAAAATTAGAATTAAGAGTAAGTGTTAATTCTGTCTGAGCATTGGTTTCAGAACCACCAGGAGCAACAGCAATTGCGTTTCCGTTTGCTTCCTTGATAGCATAACCAGGTCTATTATCAATCAGGTGCTCACCAGGGAACACAAGAATAGTAGTTTTTTCTACCAGGTCGTTATCATCACCTCTAAGATAAGAGAATCTTGCTGATTCAATCAGTGCTCTCTGAATGGTTTTGAAGGGTTTCGTTAACGAATTACCTTGGTTTTCAATACCATCAGTAGAGTCAAGGTCGTTAGGGTTAACGTATAGAATGCGACCTTCGGCATTCTTGATAAAGTTCTCAAGCTTATTAAGAG
>TARA_B100001121_G_scaffold201242_1_pt1 | contig 11620 bp, 8 predicted proteins | sample TARA_B100001121 | Tara Oceans TARA_B100001121 (sample SAMEA2622817) | marine metagenome | biome: marine biome (ENVO:00000447); feature: surface water layer (ENVO:00002042); material: "saline water (ENVO:00002010), including plankton (ENVO:xxxxxxxx)" | depth 5 m
ATTAATTATTCTAGGCCCATTCCTATGGGTTTTGCCAATGTAAATATTTTTTATAATGAGGTAAGTAATTTAATTGATTGGTATGATGACGATAGCTATGGCTATTTTGATATACTAACATTTAAAAATGTAGATAATGCTTACACATCAGGTATCAATTTTTTCACAATGGTAAAGGACCAAACTATAGGAGTAGGATATACCAGAACTAATCAAAAAGATGATAACAACCCAGATGATTATGAATTAAATGAAAAAAGTGAACGTTTTAATATTTTCACTAAAATAAAATTACCTGAAGAATATATTAAAATATTTGACTTTGAATTTGATCTTTTTTGGACGAAAACTAAAGTACCAAGTGGTACCATGTTTGGTGATAAAGGTACAGCTTGGGCTAATCTTGGTTTTTCTAAAAAACTTATGGATAATAAATTAATACTTTCATTTACAATCGATAATTTATTTGATAGTGGTGGATTTCAAATGAATAGAACCAAACCGGTTCCTTCATATTTTTACAATACTGGTACTGCTAATGGACAAATTCAAGATTCTATGTTTAGTTATGAACAAGCATATGAATTTTCAGATGTATCTAACATGCGTTCAGGAAGGTCTTTTAAACTTACCTTAAAATATCAGCTAGGTATTAAAGTAGATAATAAGCCAGGTATATTTAGGGGTATTGATTCAGATAATGATGGGATGATGGATATGGGATATTAAAACCCTAACCCTAAATTAGATTGTACGCAGTCACCTACCAATTGCTCAATATTTTCATAAGTTACTTTATTAATATTTAAAATGTTTTCAACATTATCTTTTACACAATTACATATTTCTTGTGGATAGCCACTTTGAGCTACAAACTCCAAGCATACACTATTATCAAATTCTGTTTTTTTACTACTTGAACTATTGCAAGCAATACAAAAGAAAGTTATTATTAGTATCATTTTAATTCTCATAGCCCAATAATTTACAATAAATAATTATAGAATATTTAATTTTTTAGGATAAACAAAATCAACTAGTTTACCACAAGACTCGGATAAAATTTTCTTATCTATATCAATAACTGCTAATCCTGCACTTGGAATATGATCTATATTTGCATCTGAAATATAGTTTACAAATGAAGTAATAGTTGGATTATGACCGACATAAACAATAGAGTTATAATCTTTTAAATAGGTATTAAGTATTTTAATGACATGACTTACTTCAGTAAGATATAATAATTTCTCACTAAATATTTTCAATGATTTTTTATGGGTCAAATGTTCAAACAGATATTTAGCAGTTTGTGTAGTTCTTACCGCACTACTATGAATAATTGTGTCAACTTGATATTTTTGATTTATAAAATATTTTGAAATATTTTTTGCATCTAAATGACCTTTATTACTCAATGGTCTGTCAAAGTCACTCAGTAATTTATTATCCCATGAAGAATCCGCATGTCTTACAACATACAATCTTTTCATATTATTATTTTAATAAATTAACCAAACTTGAGAATTGATTATTTGGAGCAACAGCTTTAACAATATACATTCCAGAACTAATATTATCTGAAGGCGTCCATTTTAAATTGTACATTTGATTTGCATGAGCATATTCATTATAGACGGTTTCAATTAATTGACCATTCAAATTATATATTGAAACATTTAATAAGCCTGAATTTTCAATTGATATATCAATATTTAAATCAGGGTTAAATGGGTTAGGATATGTTTCTAAGACCGAAAAACTGATATCATTTTCAATACTTAATGCATCACAATTGCCTTCGTTAACACTAAGATCACTAATTGCATTTCCTTCTGTATCTGATAGAATTGGAGTATCATCTTCAGGACCTACATTTTGAACAAATGGAAGACATACATCACCACTAATTGTTCCTTCTAAAATTGTTAAAAGGCCATTAGTACCTGCTGGTATTACATTTCCATCAAGGCTGAAACCTAATGCAGTATCACCAGATGCGTAAACATCAAATCCTGCATCAGCTGCTGCGCCTCCGCTTCCACCTGTGAGATCAATTCCAGTTACATCCAATTGAAATCCCATGAAATCAGAATCTGTATTAATGAATATTTCTATTGTCCCATTATTATTATCAATATTACCAAGAGAAAAAACAGTTTCTGATATTAGTGTAGTACACATTGATAATAAAGTAGATATAAAAATTAATCCTTTTTTCATACTCAGCCTTTCTTGTTCCCATGAGGCTATGCATGATAACCTCATGGGAATTTAGATATTTATTTTATTAAAGATACGTTATGGGTAATACTTTGCCCATTAAATTCAGCATTTATAACATATATTCCAGTAGCCATATTGCTAGCATTCCATGTAAAATCATATGTATTAGTACTGACAAATCCACTTGTTAAAACTTCAACTAATTGTCCAGATACGTTGAAAACTTTCACAGTTAAATAACCTGAATTAGGAATATCTATACTAAATGAAGTACTTGGATTAAATGGATTTGGATAAGCTGTACTTAAATTAAATTGCATATCATTTGGATCTACAATATCTAAGATGCTATCATCAATAATAACTTCCACTTCTTCTGAAGAATTAGCAACAATTATCTCTTCAATCTGATAATCGCCAAATGAACTAAATATGTCATTAGATTCTGGAGCCACAACAATCAATATAGTTTGATTGTTAGAAGTATTATAATCAGTAACTAATGCATTATCTGTTAATTCAATTTGAAAATTATCATTGTGAGAAAGCACCATTTGAATTCCTCCAATATAACCATTAGAAGTAAAAGTTAATCCATCTAATGCTTTATAAATTACAGCCTCAGTTGCATCAGCGGATCTACCACCAGTGATTAAACCAACTATTTGTACGATATCTAATACATTGATTATACCATCAGCATTCATATCAGCGCATTCAAGTTCATCAGTTGTAGTATTAACAATTGCAGATACAATTTGAACTACATCAAGTACATTTAAAATATCATCACCATTTACATCACCATTAACTTCACATCCACCTGTATCATCTCCGCATTCAACACCACAGCCAAAGTTAGTATCTGCTAAGCACCATGCAGTTGCTTCTTCTTCTGTATAACCATAGTTTTCGACAACATATGGCACACAGAAATCCATGCATTCTTCGCAAGCATCTACTTCATCAGCATCCATATCATGGAAACCTAGATATGACCAATCGTCTTGATCTAGTACAATCCATTCCGAATCTTCAGCATCATCACCAGCAGATCCTTGCTCACCTGTATCTGGATTATCGAGCCATAATGGATTTCCTGAAGTCACGGATGATTTTCTAACTAAAGTATGATCTTTGGTAGCATCTTCAACACCAGCAACATCCCAGCCAGAACCAGGATCTGGACCAACTAAACCAATAACATCAAGAACTAAACCTGTTCCTAATTGTGTTAATGCAAATACATCATCACCATTTGACAAATATGTAAATGTTTGATCGCATTCAGCTTGAATGAAATCATCAGCTGAACCATGACAAACAACATATACTTCACCTGGAGCTAATAATGCATCGCCTTGTTGAAAAGTTACATTATCTGGGTAATCCCATGCACCAACTTCATCACAACCATTAGAACAACTTGATAATGAATACGCACTTAAATCAACCGTTACATCATCAGCATTAAATATTTCTAAATATTTGTTATTGCTTGATCCTTCTGCTGCTTCAGAGAAAAATAGGTTTGCAGATGGAGCACATGAACTGCCGTCACCTCCACATTCACCACATTCATCTATTTCTGCTGTACAGTTACCTTCACAGTCATAGTTTTCTTCAGCATATTCACATGCACCTTCATCACCAAAGTTACATGCTGTTTCATCTTCACATATATCTTCATCAGTGGCACATTCAACTCCACAACCAAAATTAGTATCTTCTAAACACCATGCAGTTGCTTCTTCTTCTGTGTAACCATAGTTTTCAACTACATATGGTACACAGAAATCCATACATTCTTGACATGCATCTGCAATAAATGCATGTGAACCAAGGTATGTCCATTCATCTTGATCATAAACTTTCCACTGCGAATCTTCTTCGTTTGTACCAGCAGATAATGCCCAATCATAACCTGTACCAGATGCTACTGACGTTTTACGTACTATAGTATGATTTGCAGTTGCTGCTTCAACTCCAGCAACATCCCAACCAGCTCCTGGGTCAGCTTCCCAATCACCAATACAATCAAGTATTGTATAATTATCTTCTGTTCCAAAAACTAAACAGTTTCCATCATCACCATTACTTAGGTATGTAAATGTTTCATCACATTCTGCTTGTATAACATCATCAGCAGACCCATGACATACTACATATACATCTCCTGGCGCAACTGCCGCACCATCTGCAAAATTATTCCAATATTCATACTCGCCTGGTACATCTGGAGCATTTCCAACAGTTGCAAAAGCATAAGCACCTAACGAAACTGATTCATCAGAATTATTATAAACTTCAAAATATTTGTTATTACTACTTCCTTCTGCCCATTCAGAGTAAAATAGATTTGCAATTTCTGCACAAGCACTACCATTACCACCGCAATCACCACATTCATCAACAACAGCGTCACCACCACAAACTCCGTTGCAATCTGTATCTACTATACAGTTACCATCACAATCAAAATTTTCTTCAGGATAAATACAATCACCTGTTTCCATGAAATTACATGCAGCCTCATCTTCACAATCTAATTGAATTTCACCGTTTACTATTATTGTTGCGACCATACCTTGTGCTTCGTGATTTCCAATACTACAAAAATATTCATATGTACCCGGTGTATCAAAAGTTATTTCACCAATAGTACATGGACCAGAACATGGATCAAGAGTAAAAGAACCATCATATGCTACTACATCATGAAAGCCTTGTACATTTTCCCAAATTACAGTGTCGCCCATATTGATTGTTAAAATTTCAGGCGCATAATAAAATCCTCCAGCTTCAACAACATATGTCATAGAAGAAGAATCCATTTCATGAAAACCTAAATTTGTCCAATCATTTAGTTCTAAAACTATCCATTCGCAATCGTCCGTATTTGAGCCAGCAGAAAAATTCCAGTCACCGTTATTACCATTCATAACTGATGATTTTCTAACAATTGTGTGATCTTTTGTTCCATCGGCAACTCCACATACTTCCCAGCCATTACCAGGGTCTTCACCCCAGTCACCTACACAGTCTAAAATTTCAAAATCATCTGTTGTTCCTTCTACCAAACAAAACCCATCGTCACCATTACTTAAATATGTAAATGTTTCATCACATTCTGCCTGTATAGCATCATCAGCAGAACCATGACAAACGACATACACTTGACCAGGTTCAATAGTAGCACCTTCAGCAAATGAATTCCAATATTCATAGTTTCCATCGGAACCATTTCCAGCATTTGGAAATGCATAAGTTGATAAACTTACAGGCTCATCACCTGCATTATAGAATTCTAAATATTTATTATTACTTGTGCCCTCAGCGGCTTCAGAAATAAATAAATTTGAAGAGAATCCTAAAGTTATTAAATAAATAAACATTAACATTCTATTTAACATTTTTCCTCCTGTTGTTAAAGTAAAGTAGTATTAATTTACATATTTGTGAAAGGGATACACGAGTAAATTAATGAATACGTCTATAAGATATCGAGAAGAAATTATGAAATTTTTTGAATATAGAAAAGTATTTTATGAAAGTTTTGATGCAGAAAATCCAACATTCTTAATGGATTCAATAATTTGCGCCTCATTTAAAGATTTTCCATAAATATTTGCTCTACCTGAATCTAAATCTATTTCAACATTATCAACACCATCACACGATTGAATTGCTTCTGTTGCAGTTTGCTTACAGTGATTGCAGGTCATACCTTTAATGATATATGCATGATCAATATGTTGGTTATCAATATCCATAACAGTAGAACTCCCTTTTATTTTATTAAATAAATTATAACCAATAATAATGATCATAGTCAAAACAGATAAATCTGAAAATATTTTCCACCAACTATTATGATGATGGTGATGATGCATATTTATTGGAATGGAATTAGGATCTAAAAATATATTAATAAGCGTTCCAAATATAATAGCGCTTATAAAAATTACACTTACATATGTAATTACAATTTTTTTACCTAAAGAATTAAGTATGACTGAAATGGTTGCTGCATTTGTTGCAGGCCCAGCCATTAAGAAAACAAAAGCTGCGCCAGGCTCAAGACCTTTTGCTATCAGAGTCATTGCAACAGGTACAGATGCAGTGGCACACACATAAACTGGTACAGATGCAATGGCAACAACAATCATTGCAGTTAACCCTGTAAAATTATAACTAGCAAAAAAATCATTTGGAATTAGTATGGCAATCAAACCCGAAATTGCAATCCCTTTTAGTAAAGGCTTAATAATATCAGCGGGCAACGTTACAAATGCATATTTTAAGCCATCAGCATAAGTTTTTTTTGTTTGATTGTAGTTAACTTTGTTGTTATTTTTTTCTTCAAATCGAGATAACTTCTCACCAATTAATCCGCCAATTATTCCAGTTATAAGTGCCACTATTGGTCTTACTATAGCAAACTGAAGACCCATTTGATTTAATGTCAATAAAATACTATCTATACCTGTTTGAGGAGTTGAAATTAGAAAAGATAAAGTAGCACCTTTAGATGCACCTCTTTTATACATTGATGTTGCGACCGGAATAACTCCACATGAACACAAAGGCATGGGCACCCCAAAAAGTGATGCTTTTGCAACTGAGTTAAAGCCAGGTTTTCCTATATTATTGCTTACCATTTCTTTTGAAGTAAAAATAAATAGAAGACCTGATACTAAAAACCCAAGAATTAGATACGGAGATATTTCAATAAAAAGGAATGTTATTTCGTTTATAAAACTATTAACCATATGATAATTTATATCTAAAATTTGATTTTTTAACCTAATTATTTCAACAAGAAATAAAAAAACCTCCATCAAAATCTGATAGAGGTTTTTTTAAAAGCTAAATAAAAATATTCTTTATATTATTTTTGCCAAAATGCAAAATCACCTGGTAATAATCCTGCATCAAATGAGTGAATTTCTTCTCCGCTAGCATTAATTACTTTGATTTGATTGAAATCAGAATAATTTGTTAATCCAAACCAAATGTTTCCATTTATTTCTTCAACATGATAAACTAAACTTTGATCATAGTTTCCAATTTTATTTTCGCTATTTAAACTTAAATCTGCATTCATAGGAGATATTCCACCATCAAACGATCTATAAACATTATTTTCATATTTTAATATAGATCCTCCACATGGAGTTCCTGCGCCATAATTTAATATAACTGTTTCATCACCAATTTTTGTTGCACCATGAAACGTATTAAAACTTTCATCATAGTAAGTACGAGAAATAAATACTTCTCCGTTGTCAAATGCAATTTGCTGTGGACCTGACCCTACATCAATACTTTCACTAATCATATTTGTAGCCACATCAATTTTATGCACCATATTACCAGTACTAAAATAAAAATCACTATGTGGAACAGTAACCCATAAATATTCACCGTCAAATGCTATATCTTCTGGAAGTCCATCAATTGAAATTGAAGCTTCAAATGTATATGTGAACAAATCAAATACTTTTACATCTTGTGAATTCCAATTTGTTATGTACACTTTATCATTAACAACAACCATTTCTCTTGGGCTAGAATTTCCTGTTGAAATTTCTATTCCAGGCATGCTTAAACCATCATCAGTAATGTCAAAAATTTTCATCATATGACTATTATTAACAAGTACTATTAACTTATTTTCATGTACTTCAACAGATTGCACAATATCACCAAGCGCTTCAGTTTCAATCATATTACCTTGATCGTCAATCATTGATACTGTACCATTTGATGCGCCATAGTTACCTTCATTTGCAACAAATACCCATGATGTGTTTTCACTTTCATCACAGATGCCATCAGAATCTGTATCATTTAGACAGTTTCCATCACAGTCAAAATTTTCTACTGCAAATTGGCAACTACCATCATCCACGTTTGCGTCGTTATTAAAATTACAAGCACTCATATCTATACAACCTTCAACATTTTCGTTATTGTTTTCACATGTATACAAAAACATTGATGCCATAATTAATAGGGCTACTTTTTTCATTGTTATCCTTTTTTCGGTTCGATTAAGATACAATATATTCAACCGCGAAATTATATTGTATAGTTAGTATCTGACTTATCTAAAATTTAGAAATACAGTTGCGCGACAGTTTTGGATTCTCACCAAATTCCTAACAAAAAATTGAGACTAAAACTAATAAATCATATAAAAATATTCAAATTATATTTACCATTTTCCATACATTGGGTTTGGGAACATATACATATTTTGTCCAAAACTGTAATAGTCATCTGGATCTGGGAAATCATGCCTTGCATCTCCAAAATATGCTAATACTTTCATAGGGCCTATTTCTTTAAAACGACCTGTACCATTTAATACTTCTGATCTTCTCACATATTTTTTATCTGGCTTATCAATTCTAAGTAGAAAAATATCGTCCTCTTCATAGATATCTAAAGCTATCATATTATTCATTGTAGGAAGTTCATTTTTTGCCATCCTATTGCTTAAAAATATTAATTTAGTCTCAGTTGTTCTAACGCTGTCAATAAATGTTTTGGCTCCAGGAACTAATTTTGCTTCTTCTAGATTGACCCATACTGACCAACTCTCAGGATTATATGATTCATTTTTTTCAGTTAGGCCAACTTGGTAGTCTGAATTGTCTAAAATAGTTTCATCTAAATCCATAATTATTGCAGACTGATTTGAAGCTTTTTTTAACTCTTCTGATAGATTGTTCCATGCATTTTTATAGGTTTGTTCACAAAGTATTTTATATTCATTAGAATTAGTTACCCATCTAATATCATTAGGTAATTTAGTTTCCTTGCTCGAATCAAAATTAGTATCAACTTTTAATGAGCAACCCCACAATATTAAAAATAATATATATATTTTAGATTTCATTTATGCTATCTCCTCCCAAGGTCCTGTGATTGCTATAGTCATCGTTGGACTATAAATATTTACAAATAGTGTTTTGCCATCAGGGGCAAAATTTACCCCAGCAAATTCAGAATTGTTCAAAAAATTCTCTGCAATAATATAAGTTGATCCATCTTGTTTTAATCCAATTAATCTATCTTTACCTTTTCCATCTTCACAAATAATCACATCACCCCATGGTGCAATTGTAATATTATCACACTTTTTCATCACATCACTACTATAAGATTCAAACATCATTTCAAGTGTTTGATCAGCAACATGCATTTTCCAAACTTGTCCAATCTTTTTTGCACCACCAGTTGTACATGTAAAATAAATGTAATTTTTATCATACCATATACCTTCTGGTCTAGCAAAAATAGCGGCACCTCTATCTGCTGCTCTAAATCTCATATCATCTTTAGGATTATCAACTTGATTTAAGTCTAACCAATCTACCTGATATTTAATATTTTTTTTAAAAATTACTTCGTTCCAATTTCTAGTGTCATTACTTGACATACCTTTTATCATTAATGCTTGTAATTTTCCACCTTTGATATATTTTCTTTTTACATTTGGAATAAATTTATATATAAGCCCATCATCTCTATCTTCTGTTTGATATGCAATACTTGTTTGTGGATCGATTGCCATTGCTTCATGTCTAAATCGGCCCATTGCTTTTAGAGGTTTTGCTACATTTAATTTAATGTTTTCTGATGGAATAACTTCAAAATTATACCCATGATTTTTAGTTAAGTTATTACCTTTAACATCTACAGTTTCTTCACATGAAATCCAAGTATTCCATGGTGTAATACCTCCACCACAATTTACTAAAGTACCTGCTAAACTTAGATATTCTGTCTCAACTTTTTGAGTTTTAGGATTATAAATAATAGTAGTTGTCCCACCACCACATGGACTATTGTTTTTACCTTTATCATACATGTAACTCGAAAATTTCTTAATAAAATTTTTATTTTTTTGCATAGGGTTTTTATCAAGTAATTTTTCTAAAGTTTTAAAATGGCCAATTTCATGGTTTCTTACTAAGATTATCCTCCCATTTTTACCTTCAAAAGATGCCATACCATCTGCATGATCTGGAACTGTGAGGCCATCTGACATTTTTTGACCTTTTTTTGAAATTATTTTATATTTGAATCCTTTAATTAATTTTAAAATTCCATTTGGATCATTCTGTATGGGAAGAATATTAGATACTTTTAATAAGCCTTTTTCTGCTGCTACTAACATATTTGAAAAAGCAAACATTCCAATTGTAACAATTGAAATATCTTTAATAAACTTTTTTCTTGAAATTTTTTTATTCATCAAAAATAACTTTTTTACCTTTTATTTTATCATTTATTTGTTCATTTTCAAATACAACATTACCATTTACTATGGTCATTACGGGCCACCCCTTTAGTGTTTTTCCATCAAATGCACTCCAACCACATTTAGACTGCATATTTTTACCTGAAACAACTTTTTCTTTATTTAAATCTACTAAGGTTATATCAGCATCATAACCTTCACGTAAATAACCTTTATTTTTTATATTATAAATTTTAGCAGGATTTTCACACATCCATTTAACAATATGTTTTATATCAATATCAGATTTATGCGTATGATTAAGCATAAGTGGCAATGAAGTCTCTACACCCGGCATTCCAGCTGGCGATTGTCCGAAAGGCAACTTTTTTTCTTCAATTGTATGAGGAGCATGATCTGTTGCAATACAATTTATAGTTCCATCTAGCAAACCTTCCCATAATCCTTTTTTATGATATTTTTCTCTAATAGGAGGGTTCATTTGTGCAAAAGCACCAATTTCTTCATAGATTTCAGGAGCGTGTAATAGCAAATGTTGCGGCGTAGTTTCAGCTGTAATTAAATTGGTGTCTTTATATTTTCTTATGATATCTACTTCTTCGGCCGTACTCAAATGTAAAATATGTAGTCTTTTTTTATATTTTATGGCACAATCAATTGCCTTTTGTGTTGCAGCAACAGCAGCCTCTACAGGTCTCATTGCTGGGTGATCAGTTGGTTTAGTACCTTTTACTTCTGCAGCAGATTTTTTTAATATATCTTCATCTTCTGCGTGCACGGCAACTATTTTATTACATACTCTAAAAATTTCATCAAGGGCTTTATCATTATCTACTAACAAATCACCAGTTGAACTTCCCATAAAAATTTTGAGCCCACAATTACCTTTCATATTAGATACTTCTTCAAAGTTATCTGGTGTTGCTCCTAAGAAAAAACTAAAATTAGCTACACTTGTTTTACTGGCAATTTCAAATTTTGCTTCTAATAATTCACTAGTTATAGTAGCGGGTTTTGTATTTGGCATCTCAAAAAAAGAAGTAATACCCCCTGCAACTGCAGCTCTTGATCCACTTTCTATTGTTTCTTTATGTGTAAGTCCTGGTTCTCTAAAGTGCA
>TARA_B100001121_G_scaffold55146_1_pt1 | contig 11594 bp, 9 predicted proteins | sample TARA_B100001121 | Tara Oceans TARA_B100001121 (sample SAMEA2622817) | marine metagenome | biome: marine biome (ENVO:00000447); feature: surface water layer (ENVO:00002042); material: "saline water (ENVO:00002010), including plankton (ENVO:xxxxxxxx)" | depth 5 m
AGTGTAAGTAATATCCACCTCTGGTTGTCTCGCTATTGGAGATTGGTTCTGTAATGCATTTCGTTCTTGTGTAAGTCGTCTTATTGCAGCACTATCTCGAGCTCTCATAGCTGTCATGAGGTCTCTTTGTATATCATCTAGAGTTCTAGAAGAAGAATCACTATCAGTGTTGGCGTTACTAGTGTTATCAGTTGAAGATTCTTCAATAGCATTTGCAGTTTCATTTCCTATATTTACAATAGATGCAATAGAAATACCTAATATTTCATTTGTTCCTCCAAGTCCTATATCGGCCCTACAAATAGGACAATTGACACTATTTCTCGAAACACTATTTATACATTGTAAATGAAATCTATGGCCACAATTTAAAACTCTTAATTGTTGCCCAGGTATCATTGGACTCTGACAAATGACACAAGTATCATATGAATCAGCATTTTGAGGTGTTTGTACATCATCTATATTTCCTACAATAATTGTACCGTCATCTTGTCTGTTAATAGTTGAACTATGAGGAATTGTTGTTTCTAGTTCTCCAAGTAAATTAAATTGGTCTTGGTATTGTGTAGGTATAGATTCAACCAAGCGTATTAAAATTCCGCTATTTGCTTGGCTTCCTTCACGCCTACATAACTGACGAGAAACCCAAGCTAAATGTTCAAAACAACCTCCTTGTGAGCAAGATTGATGATTACACCCACCCTGGCTTCTGCTCTGCATATTTGTCCAGCTTTCATCTGCAGTCAATACTTCGCCGCCGCCAAAATTTTCTGGTTCAGGCTGAACTGCGAGAAGCCGTCCCAAGTCGTCACGGTTTGCTCTTGTAAATGTTCTATTTTCCTGTCCCCTTGATTCCCACCAATTTATTAATATTTCTGGATATAGGTTACTTACTGTATAACTCATTAAATATCGTAATGGGTCATCATCAAAAAGAGTGAATTCATAACCAAAATAATAAAACCTACTACGCTGAAATCTAGTCATTAGAAAATTAATAACACTAGGCGGAAAGTTATTTTCTAACGCATATTGAAGTGTAAGGGGGGTAAATCGTCGATTTCTAACTACAGGACTAAAAATGAGATAATTCATTGGATAGTCTGAATCTCCCTCATTCAAACTATTAAATATTTCATCTAATCTATTATTATTGAATTGATTAGCAGCACTCACCCCGGTGGAACGGGAATCAAACCGATTTTCTCTTGGGAAGCGTCCTGAATCATTTTCAATTTGCTCAAGAGTTTCAAGTTCCTCTGGGGTCAATAATCGTATATCCTGTCTAGGTACAGGATACATCGCTGCCTCTGTTTCAATGTTATATATTCCTGATGAAGAAGAACGGTGTTCAATAGTTCCTATCAGTATCCGCCCGTTGCGTATAAAAGCAACTTCAGTGCCGTCCTCAAATAATTCATTAGCAACGGGCTGACTATATTCATATCTAAAGCTATTTCGCAGACTGTTAAACACACGACGCTCCGCGGGGGTCAATAATTGTATATTCTCTCTAGGCACCATTGGCGTTGTAGACTGCTCCAACAAGTCCTCAACTTGATAATTGTCACCTCGCAAGAGATATGCAATTATTCCTGGTCTTATTTGTCCGCTTCCATTTTGAAAACGAACATAAGTCCCGGGGGTTAAGTTGTCGTCGCCTTCAGGTTCAGGTTCAGCTTCTGGTTCAGCTTCTGGTTCAGCTTCAGGTTCTGGTTCAGGTTCAGGTTCAGGTTCAGCTTCAGGTTCAGGTTCAGGTTCAGGTTCAGCTTCAGGTTCAGCTTCAGGTTCATTCTCTTCCTGTTGTCTTTTTCTTTCCTCTTCTCTAGCAGAAGCATCTATCATATCTTGAGATGGTGGAACTCTAGCTGGAGTGACAGGGGGTAAATTACTCTCGTCTTCTTCTTCTGGCCAAGCTACTCCAGCAGGTGCTCTATCTGGATTTTGTTCTAGAAATCTTTTTAATTTTCTACAATTACTCATTGTCATTCCTATTTGGCTATCCATCTCATCATCTCCTATTTCTCCCAGAGGTAAGTTATTAAAAAAATCAGGAGAAGTTGGAGTAATACCTGCTTCCTGTAATAAGGGCATTCCATATATTTGAACTAGTCGCCGATTCACACTTTCAAGAAATTGTCTCATTTGATTCGCTGCCAAATCTCCTGCTCCTCTTACGGTTGCATCTTGTCTATCAACTGCAGCCTGAGCATCTTCCATTAATTGACGAATTGTAAGTTCGACTTTTTCACACCAATTTTCAGGAGGAGTATTAGAATTAAATACCCCTCTCACAGTACTAGAAGGAGTAGTTGAATCTATAGTGGTAGGCATAGCGGGCGCACCTGTATCTTCCCAATCTTCGTGCCATTTTCTTTCTCTACTCGCACCATCTGCTGATGGTGTTGTTGTATCTACTGATGGTGTTGATACATCTTCCATATCATCACCTTTTGTTTCTTGTATATTAGCAGGGTCTTCAACTTTCTCTGATGCCCCGGCAGAAGCGGCAGTAGGGTCTGAAGTTACTACAGCCGGGGGAGAAGTCGCAGAAGCAGAAGAAGCGGAAGAAGGGGCAGTAGGGTCTGGACTTCCTACAACAGGGGGAGACATGGCAGAAGCAGAAGAAGCGGAAGAAGGGGCAGTAGGGTCTGGAGTTACTACAGCAGGGGGAGAAAGTGCAGTTGGGTCTGGACTTCTACCAGTTGGAGCAGTGCTTTCTCCTTGGTTGATTTCACTGTCCTGTGATGGTAAATCATTAGCAACAAGGTCGTCGCCATCGCTATCATCACTATCGCTATCGTCCGCGTCCCCTCTGCTTTCTCCACCATCGCCTCGGTCTCCTCTTGGCCTATTATCTCCACCGTCTCTTCCATCTCCACCATCTCCACCGTCTCCACCGTCTCCTCCAGGAACAATCTTAGCCTTTTTAACAAAAGCTACATCCCAAATATCTTGATTCTTAATAAAACTTCTAGGTAATTTAAATTTTCTACCACCAAACCAGGATTTTTTACATAATAAGAGTAATTTTTGAAATCCTGTAATTTTTTGTGCTGGATTGTAACTTTCCATTTCATAATTCTGATTACCGCGACCCCTATATAATGAGATGCTGTTTTTTGCTTGGCTTTTAAAATAGTTGTATATTTGATTAAATTCTCCCATATTTATTGGATGACTATAAATACTTCTATCTCTTCTGCGCATTGACATAGAGATAACGTTAAAAGTATCATTTGCTTCTTGAGCAGGAGGACCAATTAAACCATTATAAAACTGTTGAGGACTTATATCAAGTGCAAGGTTGCCTTCTCTCATCATATCGTCAAAGTTGCCTGAGTTATAATATGCACACCAGAAACTTAATACATACGCAATGAATTGAGATAAATCACCTGATACAAATAAGTCCCCAATAATTTTACGAAAATCAGATATATTACAGCTATGTAATGGGAACTGTGCTTCAGTTATACCTACTTGTCCAACTTGGTGTATTAATTGTCCAAACATCACATTAATATTTTTTTTAAAATAAAGTATAAAATTTGTCCAATCATTTTTAAATTTTTTTATTAAAATAGTCAAAAATAACCAATTCAAAAATTGGTCTGGAAGAAGTTGATTATCTGGATATAAAACATAACTACACCTATGCCATCTACCGCGGTTACTTTCGTGTGTATTTATCTGGAAAAATCTTTTATATTTTAAATCAATCATAAAATGTATAAACATTCTACATAAAAGAGCTTCCTTATTAGGAATATCCATATTTTCAATAATATTGTATAGTTTTCCAACAATAAAATGTTCTCCTTGCAAATAAAATCCTTCTTTATTACCGTAATTTGAATATGTGAAAAAAATAATTCTAAAAAACATTTTTCTATCATCAAGTGAAAAGGGTTCTCCACGATTATTCGTTCCACCTCTACTATTTTGTATTATATCTACTCCAACTTGTTGAATCATTCTTTTCATACATTCAGCAAATATTGGTGTAATAATATTTTCCTGTTCTAATTCATCTAGTCTAGTAGTGTCATTATCATAAAATACTTCTGGCATATCTCTAACTACTTGATTATATTGTGTTATAAATGTTTGTTTTGATTCATTAGTTTTCATACCACACCAATACCACCAGTCAAAATCAGGGCTATTAGGGTTTTTTTCTTGTCTAGCATCATTTTGTTTTTGTGTTTCCATCCATTGATAATAATTACCAAAATCAAATTGTGCAGCTGCTCTAGTTGGATTTCCAAATGTAGCCATATTATTATATATTGTGAATAAATTAATAAATATAAAATAATATAAAAAAATATATGGATGATTTCGATTTAGATATAGATAATTATGGTTTAGAAGATATATTGAATTTGTTTCATTTAGATTATAAATTTGAAAAATCAGGAATGAAAAAGGCTAAAGCAATGGCATTAAAAACACATCCAGATAAAAGTGGTTTATCGAAGGATTTTTTTTTGTTTTTTATGAAAGCCTATAAAATGTTAGAAGCAATTTATGAGTATAGATGTAAAAAAGAACAATGTGCAAAAAAACAAAAATATACAGCAGAAGTTAATACAGAAAACAAACAATTACTTAAAAAATTAGATGGTAAAAGTGCAAAAGAATTTAATAAATGGTTTAATGATATGTTCGAAAAAGTAAGAGTAAAGGACGAAGATGTAGATACCGGATATGGGTCTTGGTTTAAATCAAATGAGGATATAACTGATGAGAAAGTTAAAAGCGTATCTGCAATGGGAGATGTATTTGAAAGGAGAAAAAAGGAAAGCAAAGCATTAATAAAACATAATGGTATAAGAGATTTGGAAATAGGAGCAGGTTATGGACTAACTAGAGAAAAACCAATGGAATATGCAAGTGGTATATTTAGTAATTTACAATATGAGGATTTAAAAAAGGCACATACAGAAACAGTTGTGCCTGTAACAATGGAAGATTATCTAGCTAAACCAAGATTTGAAAATGTAGAAAGTTATGTTAGGTATAGAGAACAAAATAGACCAGATATGGTTTCTTTAGAACAATCCAAAAAAATGATGAGAGAAAGAAATATGCAAAATGATAAGATAAATACTGAGAGAGCATTTAGACTAATTAAGAGAGATGAAGAAATAGGTCAAGCGAATCAAAAATGGTGGGCAAATTTAAAGCAATTGAAAAATTAATAAATTATTTATTATATATATAATGAATATTGTGAATTATGTATTGGTATTTATAGCAGTAACTGCAATAGGTATGCTATACGACAGATATAGTAGAAAATTTTATCCTGATGAAGAATTAGATAAATATAATTTAGTAAGAAAATATTTACTAAATGAAAGTGATTCTTTAGATGGAAAACCATTCTTATGGATTCATACAAAACATAGTATAAATGCTAGAGACTGGTTAAGTTTTAATTCAAGAAATACTAAAACATTGAATCAACCTTATAAAAATTTATGTGTGGAATCAATAGTGAATCATTGTGGTGATAGTTTTAAAATATGCATGATAGATGATAGTTCATTTGAAAGAATAGTTCCAGAATGGTCAATATGTATGGATGGATTAGCCGACCCTATTAAAAGTAGAGTTCGAGTGTTAGCATTGACTAAGTTATTACATACATATGGTGGTATGTTAGTGCCAAATTCAACAGTAGTATTAAAAGATTTGAAACCATTATATGATGAAAAGGTAAGTGATAATAGAATGTTTACTGGAGAAATGAGAAATAAAAGTGATAGTAATGCATTAAGTAGGTTTGGACCAAATCATAAATTATTAGGCTGTGTAAAAGGTTGTGATAAAATGAAAGAACTGTCTGAACATTTAGAAATTTTAATATCAAAGGATAATACTGACCAGCCAACATTTGAAGGAAATGTAAATAGATATTTACGAAAATTAATGAAAGATGGAAAATGTAATATTATTTGTGGGAAGGGTTTGGGAACAAAAAATAAAAAAAATGAAGTTGTTTTAATTGAACACTTATTGGAAGAATCATCCCTTGAGTTATGTATGTGTTCATTATTTTGCATAATATTACCAGATGAGGAAATATTAAACCGAAAAAAATATCAATGGTTTGCTAGATTATCACCTATGCAAGTGTTAGAAGCAAATACTCAAGCTAGTAAGTTTTTAGTTATAAGTCGTGGTAAATAAAATATTTTATTTCATATTTAGATTTAGAATATTTTATATCTGATGTAAATGGAATATGATGATATTTACAAATTTGACGAATAATGGTAACAAAATTTTTATAAGTTGAATCTCTTTCTAAATAGTGATGTTTAGATTTAAAATAGTATTTTTTTAAATTATCACAAAATGGTTTCACTTGTTCTTCTAATTTAATTCGTTTGAAAGCATCCTTTGAAAAAATATATTGTTTATCATTCTTGTCACAAAATTTATCTATAAATTCAAAAAAAGTATTTTTAGGAAATGATTTCTGAAAAATTTGACTCATATACTAAATAAAGTGATTAAAAATTAAATTAAGACAAATTTAATAATTCATTTGTTATTAATGCCAATTCTAATTCATTTTCGTGTAGTGTATGAAAAAGAGCAATATATTTTAGTATTAGTTTTATTACATTATATTTTATATTTTCACCTAAAATATTTGTTATTTTGATGAAAGTAAAATAAGAATCTAGTATGTCCATTACTGAGTAACCTTTATTATAAATAGAATTAATAATTATAATTGCATTTTGTAAGTTTTTATTAAGATACCATTCATTAGTATATTTTTCAAATTCATAAAAGCTGATATTAGTGCATATTTCTTTAACTCTTGTTTCGGTAATATTTATATTTAATAGTTTAAATTTTTCCATATAATTAATCAATAAACGAATAGAATTATTGCAAATATTTAAAATAAATTCCTCTGATTTTTTATCTATATTTAATTTTTCTTCTTTTTTAATTTTTGTGAATATTAGTTGTAAAAAGTCTCTTTGAATAGGTTTGATTTTAATTATAGTGCATCTAGATTGTATACTATCAATTACTTTTTGTGTATTAGAACAAGATGCTAAAAAATGAACATTGTGACTGTATTTATCAATGCAATTTCTAAAAACTTGTTGACTTTGGTCATTAATAGAATCAATATCATCTAGAATAATAAATTTTTTTTTTCCAAATATCATTGATGGTGTTTGACAGAATGTTTTAACCTCATTTCTGTAATACTGAATACCCTGTTCTTTTAAATTATTAATATACAATACATTTTGTCTTGGTATTGTATCTTTTTGGTAATATTCACGAATAGTAGCATATAATAGAGAAGTTTTACCGCAACCGTGATTTCCTACTAATAAAATATTAAGATTATTCATATTAATAAGGGTATTTAATAACTGTATATATTCTTGGTCAATTATGAAGTCTTTGAAAAATGTGGGTTGATATTTTTTTAAAAATGGTATATTCATATTAAATTAAGTAATAAACTATTTAAGTTTTTATTTATATATTTTACAAATGGATTATTATAAAGTGTTAGGTGTGAGTGAATCATCAAGTCAGGATGATATTAAGAAAGCATATAGAAAATTATCATTAAAACATCATCCAGATAGAGGAGGTGATGCAGAACAATTTAAAAAAATAAATGAGGCATATTCTGTTTTAGGAGATACTGAAAAAAGAAGGATGTATAAAATGAGAAATCAAAACCCTTTTGGTCAAATGGGGGGTGAACCAGATTTAGACCCGATTTTTCGAATGTTTTTTGGTGGAGCACCGGGATTTCCTGGTATGCATCAAATGGGGGCAGGTATTCCGGGTATGCCACATGTTCAAATATTTAGAAATGGACAACAGGTTAATATGAATACTCTTCAAAAACCATCACCTATAATTAAATCTATAACAATAACTTTAGAGCAATCTTATACAGGAATTACATATCCATTATTAATTGAGAGATGGATAGTTATTAATAATGAAAAAAGAATGGAAAAAGAAAAGTTATATGTTAAGATAAATAAGGGCGTTGATACGGGTGAAATAATAATGATTAAGGATAAAGGAAATGTAATAAATGAAAGATTAAAAGGAGATATCAAATTATTTATAAAAGTTGAAAATAAAACGGCGATGAAAAGAGAAGGATTAAATTTGAAGTTAAAAAAAGAAATAACTTTAAAAGAATCACTTACTGGCTTTAAATTTGATGTAAAGCATATTAATGGTAAAACATATACAATAAATAATGAGGGAGGAAATATAATACCTAGCAATTACATAAAAGAAATTGGTAATTTAGGAATGACGAGGGAGGATGTTACAGGTAATTTAATTATAGAATTTAATGTTTTATTTCCTGATAAATTAACAGACGAACAAATAGGAAAATTAAAAGAGATTTTATAAATTAAAATAAAATTTTAAATTTTAATTTATGCGCCTGAAATTCTTTTAGTAGGAATATCTGCAGAAACAACATATATAGAATTTTCAGTAATAATAATATATTCACTCTCAACCTTGTAAATTTTTGATACAGGGCTAGTATATTCTTCTTCACTTTTAACGAGTAATTTTTCACCACCTTCTCTAACTCCAATGAGAACTTGTTTATCACAAGAAGATGTCCAATAGTCAAACATAATTGGTTTATCCTCAACAATACCTAATTTTGCACAATGTTGTAATGTAGTTCCACTTGGAAGTCTATAATTAGTGCTATCTTCACTGACCGCTTCAGACATTTTTTATGTGTTTATTTTGTTTAAATCTTTAAATAGTTATTTTTCTAAAAAAATAATATTAATCGTTAATAAATGAGTAATAATAAAAAAACAAATATTTTTGAAGTAAAAAATTATAATAAAAGCTTGACAGTTATAGAGGAAGATGTTATGTCTAAATTTTGTGAACTAGTAAATGAATATCTATTTCATATAACTGAAAATATTATTATACAAGATAGAAATTACTATATTTTTATATTATTGAGAGGATTGAATACAATAAAACATATATTCAATACAATGTTGCTTTATACAAAAAATATAGATTTAACAGTATATCATACTAAAAAAGCTTATTTATTTTATGTTGAATTCATTGGACAAATAGGAGATGATAATAATAGTTATTTACAACTAAATTCAAAAGATGCAACATTATTTGTATATAAAAAAACAATATTTGAAATAAATAATGAATATAGAAAACAATTTGTATTGGGAGATACTGAAAAAGAAAAATTTAAACTATTTGATATATTTTCTAAGTTATTAATTGAGATTTATCAAGAAGTAATATATAGCGAAAATTTTAAGGGAGATTCTAGAATGAGTTATATGATGTATATTCAAAAAATGACGAATAAATCATTAGATAAACTAATTTATTTAAAAAAATCAAATAAAGATAAAATAGATATTTGTGAAAAATATTTATACTATAAAAATTTATTAGAAAGTAAAATAAATCCATTAGACGAATGTTTATTCTTTAATCTTACTAATCTGTTCTTTAAAAAGATACAAAATGGAAAAAAAATAACATTAGAAAAAATAAATAAAAAAATGTATAATAATATGTGTCAAACGAAACTTACTAGTGAAACACCATTGAAATTTGTAAATTGGTTATTCAACGGTAAATAATATGATTTTTTTTCTAATTTTTTTTACAGATTGCTTTTTTTTAGTGGTATTATTTTTAATGTAAATATTTTTATATTCATTTTTTAATACATCTTTCAGAAAATTATAAATAATATTTAATACATAACTATTACAATTTCCAACAATTAAAACACTGCCGGTTCTAAATATCATAAATGAAATTTCCTTCCAACTTTTATCATAATCTTGTTTGTTAAATGACCGCACGAGGTGACCGGGGTTTGGCAAATCCTTGAAGTTCATTTTATAACCTAAATGAATTGGTTCGTTAAAATTATTATATTCATTATAATAAAACTTGCATTGTATTCCTGGATATGAGCAAGGGTCATATGCTGCACTAATATTATATTTTGTTTTTAAAATTTCATATAATTTGAATCTGTCAATATAAAATCCACAACTAAAGTTTGAATTAATCAAAACAGTTGATATATCATCTTTATTATATGAAATACTATCTCCAACTAACGGTTTTAAAATAGATATTAATTTATTTAATGTAATAGTTAATAATTCATCAAATTGTATTCCTGGAATTTCTAATTTTCCAGTATTAAATATTTTTACATGAACTTCCTTATATTCATTCTTGTATAATATGCGCATTATAATAGCAAAACAATTATAAAATGCACCTTTCTTTTTTTTCCTATAACTGATAATATCTTTTTTTGACAAACCTATGTCTATTTTTCTTACATCCTTAAACTTAACCTTTCTCGCATTTGGATTATTAACCTGTGACAATATATGAACATCCACATTTGATTGTTGTTTTATTTTTTCTTCTAATTCTTCTACTTGCTCAGGCGTGTCACAATTTATTTTAATACTTTTTTTTATGATACCATCTTGCTGTTCAAAATAATCCATTACTTTTAGTTTCCAGAAAACATCGTATAAATTAATTACAGAATTCAAATAAGCAATTTTTGTTTGAGTAGAAATATAAATGTCACTACATTTAGGCATTTCTTTTTCTATTTCATTGTTACTATTTTGTGATATTGTAGTAGGTTCAATACAATTGTTTATTTGATTTTGGAATAATGCCCATTCTGCATCTAAATCAGTCATTGATTAATGATTATATTCTTTAAATTATTTTTAAATCAATTTTATTTTCTATATTTGTATATAAATGGAAAGTATTTCAATTCCTAACAGGAGAACTGAAAAGAAAAAAAACACCGAAAGTGAAATTTTAGATAATATTATTCAAGAATATTGTCTAAAAAGAAATCAATTTAATCCTAGAAAAACTTCACCAAATTTATTTTCAAAAAAACTACAGCATAGAATGAAGCAATATTATAATACACTATCTAGTTCTCCTAGTAAATATTGAAGTAAATATTCTTCCTTAACGGTATTATTATGAATTATAAACTGTAGACACGATAAAAGCTCTGTAGTTATTATATCAAGTTTATTATTTATTAGGTAAGTAATAAATTGTAATATAAACTCTTTTTTTTGTATATTATATTTATCACACTTTTTTAAAACTATAGAGACCTTATTTTTTTTGTGAATTTTTAATTTTTTAATAAGTGATTCAATAAATTTATCTGTAAATATATTTGGATTTTTTGATATATTTGAATGATTCGATTGTAAATAATTTATCATACTTCTGATATCAGATTTAAATCTAGACTGAATACTTTTTATTTGGCGGTCTTTTATAGTTAACTTTTCCTTTTCTGCTATTTTTTTTAAAAATCCAAATGTATCTTTTTTTGGAAGCTGACAAAATCTTAAACGAATAAATTCATTTTGTAAAGCGGTATCAATTCTACTAATATAGTTACATATTAAACAAAATCTAATATTGGCAGAGTACTGTTGTATTAAATACTTTAATGCTTGTTGTGCGTTTTTTGT
>TARA_B100001121_G_scaffold308906_1_pt1 | contig 11567 bp, 17 predicted proteins | sample TARA_B100001121 | Tara Oceans TARA_B100001121 (sample SAMEA2622817) | marine metagenome | biome: marine biome (ENVO:00000447); feature: surface water layer (ENVO:00002042); material: "saline water (ENVO:00002010), including plankton (ENVO:xxxxxxxx)" | depth 5 m
CGCCAAGCGAACATATATGAGCAAACCATAGACAGAGAGCTTTCGAATAGAGACTCCATAGCCGACAACGTTAATAGGGGGCAGAGCGAACTCCCAGCTTCCAAGCAGGAACTTCCCAGTTTTGCGGTCGTGACGCCCACGTCCGGGAAGAATCCCTACGGACAACCCGTCTACAACATGTATGACAGACAAAACGTCTCCGGGAAGATGAACAACAGCCAGCCCATGGAAAAGCAGTACGTGGGTGCAGGCATAGGAGTGGGACCGAACGTCCCCGCCTTCGGAGGATACCAGCAGCTCTATAGAGTGATGCCAAACAACGTCGGTGGATACAAACTCACCACCCTCCCGGGAAGAACCGGTCCCGCTAACCCAGTCGTGAAAAGCCAGGGAAAGATAGGACAACTCACACAAGAGCGACCGGAGAAAACGGCAGCGCTGTTCGATAGAAGACCCCCGGTTAGGGGAAGAGCCGAAGGTCAGGGCGGAGCGCTCACCGGGGCGATGGGGAGAATGAACTTCGAAAAAACGAAAAGGCAGACGAACAGAAGCACCACCACCCTTCGCGCAGACACGCTAGGGTTTGGAGCCGCATCGAGCTACGTGCCAGCGCAATCACTCCAAGACGCCCCGACGAGAAACAAGGGTGACCTCAACACGTCCAGAATCAACGACGTCGCGGCACCAGGAATATACAGTTTCAACGGAGCCTACACACAAGACGCAGTCCTCACCACCGGAATAAGACCCGCCGTAAACAGGGGTAACAAGGACAGACCGGCGAACGCGGGGAGAATGAACGTTCGCATGGATCCCTTGAACCAGGGTGGTTCTCTGACTGCCGTTAGAAACTCGGCGTCGACGCAAATCATCGGCGGCGCGGGACCCACCGGTGCGGGTAACCAAACCTACGTGAAGGAGAAATACCAAAAGAATAATGCATACAAGGGAAACAGAGACTTCAGAAGCTGCAATTTAGGACTTGCCAAAAAACAACTCGCAAACAACCCGCTGAACGTCAATTTCTCTTAAATACATACATTTACCCAACAATTTCCATCGTATCGTTACTTACGAATGTATGATGAAAATGGTTGATAAAATTCATCTGTAGTTATATTAATGAAAGAAACATATATTCTTGAAATAGATAGCGCACAGAGAAATGTTTCTGAACACCCGAATCCGAATGACTACGCAATAAAAATCAACAGACCTCTCTACGACGTGTCAGAAATCAAACTCATAACAGGAAGAATACCGCTCGCACAACACACGGTAGACGCCTTCAACAACAAACTCAAATGGGATGACACCGAAATCACGCTGACGAACAGAGACTACGACACGGGAATACAACTCGCAGCGAACGTCCAGGATAGCATTAGAACGGTATCGTCCTTAGCTTCCAGTGCTACAGTCACATTCGACTCGAACACCAACGCGATCACCTTCTCCAACACCAGCTCGTTTAATCTAGGGTTCCCGAAAGGAAACAGTGCAGCGATTGCATTGGGATTCGTAGAAGGAACGCACGCCTCCTCGGGACCCGGAAACGACGTTGTTTCGAATGCCATAGACATAGATGGACCCACCAACCTCATACTCTCAGTCAACGGGGATGAAAGAGATGACATAAAGAAAGACGTGTACATAGAAAACAAAGAACAACAGCCAATCCACTTCTTCGGAAGAATAACGACGGTGGGGTATTTAACCAATAGAATTATAAACTACAACGGCGAAGATGACCCCGTGAACCACAAATTCTATAGGGGATCCGAAAATTGCATAGAAAACCTGCGAGTGAAATTCTTTTGCTCAAACTTCGATAAAGTCCACCCCTATGACTTCAAACTCAGAAATCACTTCCTTAAATTTGAAATAACCTGTAACCTCGATAAATTCGAAGGAACGAGTAAAAATAACCATAAACACCAAGCAATTGATATACCTCAAGTAAGTGAACCATATAAATTGCTTCCTGAAGATAAGGATGTAATGTATGTAGCTGCATTTGTTGCAATAATGTTTTTAGTCGTCCTTCTGACGATTTAGACACGCGCCACGGCGTAGACGGGCTTGTCGGGCTTCTCAACCTTGGTGAAGAGGTTGATGACCGTGAAAACCATCACCGCCAGGAGGGTGGTGAAAAGGGCGGTCAGCACGTAGTAGGTGCCGCCGTTGCGCTGAACCTTCACGACCTGCGAAATGCTCCAACGAACGGCATCCATCCACGCGATTGCCGAAGCGAAAGAAAAGCCACCGACAATCGCGGTGAGGGACTGAGTCCTCACCTGCTCGGAAATATCCATCACTTGCTCAAGAACCATTTACAATAAATAAATAAAATTATTCGCCTATGAAGTCGTTTTCAATCGTCAACTCATCGGTGAGATTCATATACTTCGGGTGCTTCCTGTGCCTTTTTATCACGTAATAGGGTGAATCACCATCTTCGGAATTTACATCTGTATCAGATACATAGGCATCCTCCGAAGACTGAACGGAAGAAGGATAACCATCATCATCGTCATCACCATCACTCAACTCACAGACATTTTCTTGTTCCGTAAATCCTTCGAGACTCGAAACTGACTCCGTATCGGAATCAATAATAGAACTCATTGAGCATCTACTTTATCAATAGCATTTTTTATCATTCTTTCCGCATCATTGCCTGGAACCCACGTATCCCAGGTATCGTAACATTCGTTCACCTTTGTGAGCAACTCATCGTCTCCGCTGTAACGAGAAAACTCAACGTCAGTGTCATCCACCACGTAATCCTCTTCATCCTCCTCCTGACTATCAGTCTCCTCGTAAATCTCCGGGTACAGTGAACCCAAATGTTTGCCAACCATGTTGCGAGCGCAGAAACGCATGGCATACACGCTGTCCAAGTGAAGAACCGTATCGCGTCCTGACTTGGTGGCGTAATGGGCAGCCAAAACAATGGACTGCTCAATAACTGGTCTAAATAAATCCATCGCGCTCTCAACGATCTTATCCTCCATTGCCGCTACTACTACTATACAGTAGAATCGTACGTTTAATTAAACTCAAAAGTCAAACAACATACCCGCCATGCCGGACTCCACGCGAAGAACGTTGTAATTCTTTGCATAAATCCTAATGTTTCTGTTCTGGTTTAATGCGGGATTCAAAAAAACGTTGAACATCACGTCCTTAATGCGACTGAAATTTACCTGACCAGTCGGCTGGTAATTCTCAGAATCGAGAGAGAAGGAATAGTTGTACACGAACCTCTCGGGGGGCTTCGTGTGAGACTGTAAAGGCTGTATCACGCGCAAATACAACGAATCGGCTATCTTATCATCAATCCTCGTGTTGCCGTTAAAAAGGAGTTCGAGCTTAGACAAGTTGTCACGGTTTGTGGCAGAACTACTAGTAAAATTAAAATAGTCAGAAGTGGTTGAATCACAAGACGATGCGGCTGACCTCCTCTTCTCATCCTCCTGGACTATGATGTACAACTCTTTGACCGGGTTCTTAAAATAAGTGCGAATGTGCTTAGGAAACTTCGTAAAATTATCACTACCACTGGATGTAGTCTCGATTCCCTGTAACTGCGTAATCAAATAATCCTGGGAAGTGTTTCTGAAAAAATCGCCCTCCTCCTCGGATAAGAAAATGTAATCACAAAGGATGGATGGATTAATTATGGTGATGGGCTTATCACCGAGAGCGAGTGTATCCAATTTGGTGTTCAGGTTCTCTGCGCCACCGCCTCTCAACTTTTGCGTGTTCACCAACAGCCTCTCCAAGTTCTCAAACTCAATCTCCACTTGAACCTCCTGCTTGTAAAGGCTGGTCAGAGGTATGGACAAGTTAGGATCCTGTGTAAAGAAAAACCGAAGCGGAACTATGAACGTACGAGGAAAAGCACCCACCGCGTCAAATGACTGTTGTGTCCTATACACGACGTTACTCGCGGGACCAAGTCCAGTGCGCGAATAAGTCCTCCCGGTGAGCTGATTAATGGCTTGAGACTGGGAAGTAGGAATAAACATGTCATTGTATATCTCCATATATTCGCCATTTATCGTTTGGATCGTCTGTTGTCCTATTTTCAAAGTAGCAGACCGCACGATGGCATTACCGATCGAATCACAAAACGAAGGGAAAGTATTCACGTTAATGTTAGATTGCGTCACGGTATCGAAAGTCTTAAATATACCTTGGTTAAGCTCCGGTAAAGTGAACTTAAAATACATTTCCTTCACCAAATCGCCTATCCTCGGAATGGTTGCGTGCGTGCGAGAACCGAACACCGCATTCTGATCCAAAGGAACCTCGCCAGTTTGTATGGCGAATCTCGTGTGCTTCGAATAGCGTTTTAAAAAGTATGTTGTAGTAGGATTACCCGTAAGAAATATGTCCTGAGCACCTTGTGCAGCGAGCTGGACTCTGCCACCACTAGACATTCCTATTACTATTTTACATATTATTTTGCGTTTTTAAACTTGTTTAAAATAGTAGATTTATAACAGAGGATGAATATTCAGCTAAAAAAATTCGATCCAACAAAAATGGCCGACGACAAGGTCTGTGTATTCATAGGTAAGAGAGGAACCGGCAAGTCCACTCTTGTCACCGACATACTGTTCCACAAAAAACACCTCCCGATAGGAATAGTAATGTCCGCCACGGAAGAAGGAAACCACTACTACCAACAGTACGTGCCAGACCTATTCATATACTCAGATTACGACAGGGAAACGATAGAAAAGGTGATTGACAGACAGAAAATGGTGGTGAGTCAGAACAGACCAAATCCGGGTGCGTTCTTACTACTCGATGATTGTATGTACGATAGGAAGTTCATGAAAGACACGTGCATACGACAGTGCTTCATGAACGGCAGACACTGGAAAATATTCTTCATGCTCACGATGCAGTACTGTATGGATCTCACACCAGACCTGAGGGCGAACGTAGATTATGTGTTCATCCTTAGAGAAAACGTGATACAAAACAGAGAAAAACTATACAAATCATTCTTCGGAATATTCCCGACATTCGACTTGTTCAACCAAGTCATGACGGCGTGCACAGAAAACTTCGAATGCCTCGTATTAGATAACACGAGCAAATCAAACAAAATAGAAGACTGTGTATTCTGGTATAAAGGGAAATTGAGGAAGAATTTCAGAGTAGGGTCGCCGGCAATGTGGGCTCAACACAAAATAAACTACAAACCCAAGTCGGCATACAACGGCAAAAAAGAACAAGACCCAAACAACGTGAGAAAAAACAAAAACTCACAAGAAGTATCAGTTAAAAAACTAAGATAATAATAACACATATGCAAATCTTTGTGAAAACGCTAACGGGGAAGACTATAACACTCGATGTCGAATCGTCGGATTCTATAGATAACGTAAAAGCGAAGATCCAAGACAAAGAGGGAATACCACCCGACCAACAGAGACTCATCTTTGCAGGAAAACAGCTGGAAGATGGGAGAACGCTCTCGGACTACAACATACAAAAAGAATCCACGCTTCACCTAGTTCTCAGACTGCGTGGTGGAACGATTTAAACTTTCTCACCAAAATGTAGAATGACGGACATCGAACCACTCGAATTTTCGTCAAATGCACAAAAAAACATGGTCTCTGTGGAAGATAAGCCCACCGCACCACCACCCGAACCGACAAAGGAACCCGCGTTCGACACGTATGATGCTCAGCGCGAAAACCTTACCGAAAATAATGTAGATAAAGAACAAATGATGGAGCTCGCGACGCCTTTAAGTGAGGTGATGGGACCAGATCCGATGGAGCAACAACAAATGCAACAGCAGCAGCCACAGCAAATGATGGCACCCGCACCGATGCAGGACATGCCGATGCAGCCACCCGCACCAACCGCACCCATGGCGATGGAACAACCATCCCCCCCACCCGCTCCACCAGCGGCGAAGAAGAACATAGGAGGCTTAACGGACGAGCAAGTGGATGCTCTTCTGGTAGGCCTCGTAGCAGCGGTCGCGTTTTCGCCGCAGCTCAAGTCCAAGATGATGGATATAGTACCCACGCTTTTCAACGACGCGGGGTCGAGAACCGCAGCGGGTGTCGCAGTCACAGGTCTCATCGCCGGAGGACTCTACCTGGGTGCGAAAAGACTAATTAATTAGATCTTGTAAAGGTCAACAAATCTCGAAGAAAGTATTATAGTAAGAGCATACACAAGTGCTATGGATACATAAATCGTTGCGGAAATCGCTTTATTATCCATAGGATTCCTCTGACTCTCACGAACGCGCTTCGACATGGAAACCATTGAAGCATAAAGGGCAGACGTGATACCCGCGAATAAAACAATCAAAGGGTTTATGGCGGTGTAACGCACGCCGCCTATGGGCTTCGTCAAAAAGTAAATGGCGAAAGGGTAAACCATGCTAAAAAGAATCTCGCGACCCGGGTAAGGAATAGCAGGGAAAAACATGAGAGATATACCGATGCCATATATCACCAACCATATAGCAGCAGGTATTACCGCCTGGGACATAGTGTAAGCAGCCATATTTAATCTAATCCTTTATTTTTTTTCCACAAAAAGGAGTGTACTCGGGAATCGCCCTGTATAGACCGTTTCGCTCAGCAATCTCCCTCAAATCCTTAAAGTTCGACCAAAACTGCTCAGAATGACTATACTCAGTTACAGAACAATGAGCTATCTCGTGAAGCAACACATGAAACATAGAATTCAAATCACCATCAATGCAAACATTTATCTCATAACCCTTATTAACACTTGAACCCAACTTCCCCTTTGTATAAGTCCCTGTAATTATGGGGTGCTTATCAAGCAAATATTCATAACGAGTTCCGACCAAAGCGGCACGGAACTTCTTATATTGATCCTTCAATAGAAGAAGGCGGGGTGGCTCACGAGTCGTCACAAAACATAACATCGCAACAACAAATACCACGAAAAACAAAACAATCTTCATCTTACTCTAACAAAACAAAATTTACTGTACATATCACTAATAGTATTCGTGTGCTGACCCGTAAACGGAGACCACTCCACCAACTCAAAACCGTTCTTCTCCAACCAAGTTATCAACAAGTCCTTGTAGGCGATGGGCTCGCCAATGAAGTTACCGCCATAATAAGGAGTATCGACAAGCATCACCGATATGAAATCACCAAACTCACCCTTCACGTCACAAACGTTCACCACATTACCCAAAGCATCTCGAAAAGAACCTGTCATCATTATGTATTCAGAATCAGGAATGCAGCCGATGAACCGAGAACCAAGTTTTGTGCGGTTCTTAATCTCCTTCAAAGTTCTATAAAACTTACCAGAAGTCTCAAAAATATACTGCAAAGAAAAGTTATAACAAATTACATCGTAAAAAGACTTTGGCGAAACGCACACATCACCATGTAAAAAACGAATACACTTTACGTTTGACTTTCTCGCCCTTTCCTTCGCGATTGAAAGCAAATCACCATCAGGATCGCACATCACCACTTTCTTCGTAATTGGCATCCACTTGAACATATCACCCCCTCGCCCACAACCAACATCCAAAACACTATCGTTCTTTCGGGTATATTTCTGAATATGATTTAGCTTAACATTATTGTGGAATTTACGAGTGCGTTCCATAGTTAAAGTTATTATGCTTGTTCTTTTTAAATGGCTTCTCTTGAGGTTGATCACATAACGGTGCCCGGGCAAAACTTCGCACTCATCAGTATCGTGGGAAAGAACTGCAACCAGAAGACGGAAAGCGGCGAATCTGGTCTCAAGATTAGAGGCTGCTTTTCGACGGCAGAGGAGGCGGCAGCGTGGGCGAAGAAGCTACAGAAGGATGACGCCACCTTCGACATCTACGTGGTGGACATGTACAAGTGGCTTCTGATTCCGCCGAAGACGGAGGAAATCGAAAACACACACTACAACGAAGACAAGCTCGAGGAAATGATGCAGGAATACAAGAAGAACCAGGCTCTCGGAAAGAGAATGTTCGAACAGCGTGTTAGAGACGCAAAGGAGAAGGGCATCGACGGAGACATGCCCTTCGTAAAGCCAGGCGACGATAACTCCAAGTTCTACACGAAGCCGGACGAGCCACCGATGCCCCACCCATCTGAGTTCGTAGAGAAGTTCAAGGAGGAGTTCCCCGACAAGCCCCTCGAAGAAATCATCAAGATGGCAGACGACGCAGTCACCGAGGAAGCTAACAAGCGCAAGGCAGAGAGGGAAAAGGAAGAGAGTAAATAAAAATAACAATTGCAACGGTGTTGCCCCTGCAATTGTCATATAAGACATTTAATTTAACGAAGTTTTCCTATTAAAAAACCCATCATGAAAGCAATCGATATCACGAACCAAGAAGTAACGCCTATCGCAGAAAATGGATCCCATTTTACCTCTTGTTTATTATCCATCTGAAACGGATAATACATAGGAGTATGAGGGTGAACGACCTGAGGATGAGGAGGAGGAGGAGGAAAAGCCTGTTGAGAAGGATGGTGATAAAACGAAGCGTCCGATTGTATCACGTTCTCGAGAGGAGTCTCCGAAGGAATATCATCCTCCTCAAAAACACCATCATCACCCACGGGCGAATCTAATGGCTTGTCATCTGGCTCAGGTATTGGGCGAGGATCCTCTTTTGTATTAAAAATAGGAGCTATGTCAGATTCCATCTGTTAAGTTATTAGTTAAAAGTTTTGGTTAATTTTCGCAATCATAATCTTCGTCGTCCTCGTCATCATCCTCCTCCTCCTCACTATCACAACAATAATCAGCATCGTCGTAATCAACGTTATCATCGCTTACAATAAAACTCTCGTCTGATTCGTTGCCATCGTCGCCCTCACCCGAATCATCAGAATGTATGCTCATAACCTCATCCTCATCATCATCCGTATCATACTCATCCGATTTGTAATCATCTGTGACAGTCTCTATAGGCTCCCAGCGCTCTGGTGCCTTTATCTTCCTCCCAAACCTCGTCTTTAGATTTCTAGACATCTATAATATAATTATAACATATTGTTTAAATAGGTTTTACACGCTCCCCTGCTATTTACTAAACAATTCTTCGACCAGTTTTTGAGCCACCGTATAACGGGTGCCTTTAAAACCCTCGCATTGCTCATCGTGACACTTCTGATAACAATGACCGTTGCTGTTTATCACAAAATATACATGATTCGACTTGTGACAACCGCACTTGTTCTCACAATAACGAGAATCTGTATTTACAATATACAAATCATCTGTACCACGTGGCTTGAAAACATCCTTCACACAACACTTCTCGCGATGGGGAAAGTTTGCTCGCAAAAACTTCTGAACGTAACTCACCGTAGAATCAGAAGCCAACTTTTCTTGACGGTCGAACCAACTTTCAGACTTACCGGGAGCGTGAATGCTAGATATCCTACAAATATAAACATCCGGACGCTGACTCAAATCTATTATATCGAAATCAGTACTTACGATGTGAAGCGGCAAGTAAGGACTGTGGTAATTACCCGTCTCCTTATCGTATTTCCAAGCCCAAGGCATACGCAAACCGCCCTTGTAAACTGCCTTGTCCAAAATAGCAGACCACTCAGAACCCAGAGACTTTATCAAAGTATCTCGGTGACCGATAGCAGTATCATAGTTACAAATCACAGTAGACCAATTCATGTGAATGCCACACTTGTATCGACCATCCGCTAAAACACGGGGCTCACCAACAGATACAATGCACTCACCTATAGACAATATCCTACATATCTTTATAGTAATGTCCTGGACGTATTCGTGAGTAATAGGCTCAGAAATCTTGTAATCCAAGTCCAAAAAATAACGAAAACATTCAGGATCATTCATCTCCACCACACACAACTTACGCTTTGCATTCACACAACTGACGTAATCCTTGTAAAAAGAAGAAAGCTTAGACTCAGGAACGTACAACGAACCACCGTCCATTAACACATGGGTAGGACGCTTCTCGCGACACGCCGGATATTTGTTTCTCAAATCCATGTGACTTACAATAAAGAAGTATTTAATCTTTATCACGTCCGCGCAGAAGAAAAATTTTAAACAAGAATAATAAATGGCGAAGGTGATCAACGAAGTTGCTGATGTGGCAGAAGCAGTGGAAGACGTGATTGTTCAAATCGATGAACTCAAAAATGCAGAAACTATAGAAGATGTCATAAAGGAAATCAAAGACGTGGCAATGGCACTCAAACAATCGGTGAAAGAAACACAAGATCTGCTCGAAGAATTGAAAAAGACGAAAAAGTTCTGGAAGAAAATATTCTGTTGCAAATAAAAATAATCCAATATTATAAAATGAATACGAAAATCATCATTGGCATCGCGTTAATCGTGGTGCTGTTAATTGCAATGGGAGTCGCAGCACGCTTCAACATGAAAAAGAAGGCGGAAGAGGAGGAAGCGAAAAACGAAAAAGAAGTCGAAGTCGTGGTCACTGCATTTGATGACGAAACAATGCCAGTCATGTCCGTCGACACCGTCAAAATTAAACAACCAACCGAAAAAGTCAAAGGAATCGAAACCTACATGACTGAATATTACGACGTCGCAGAACTCTCCAAAAACATCAAACTCAAAGTTAAGTACACGACAGGTGGGGGGTGGAAAAACGTGTCCAGCCTCATATTCAGAAGAAAGCACAGAGACATCACGAAGGACACCGAAGCGACGGAAGAACAAAGAAAAGGAAACGCAGAACACACCATTATGCTCTCCGCGAAGAAAGGCGAAAACATGGTGGGAACGCATACCATAGAAACTATATACAAACTCGAAGGATCCGAGAAGGAAACTGTGCTCAACTCATTCACCGCAACCGTAGCAGAAGACCTCGTAAACCTTAAAATCGACCAACTCGAACCAACCGTAATTTCGACCAAACCTAAACTCGAAGGCGCGCCAGTCGCAGAAGTGAATAACCCAGACACCGGAGATATTATTAAACTCTCACCAGATCCAAAGAGTTTCGGTTTCCTGAACTTCATACCCAAAAAGGAAGGGTTTAAGTTAAAGAGAAGATCCGACAACAAGTTCCTCAAGAAAAATGAAGATAACACCATATCTTGGACCGATAAAATCGAAGATTCGAAAACATTACACCTGGCTTTTGACCCGAGCTCCAACAGATACAAAATAGGAGGAGACAAAAACCACAACAAAAATACACTTTATCTCCTTAATGTCGAGAACAAAAAACCAATATTCAAAAAGAGGCAAGACCTCACGGGCACAGAAGACGAAAGAACGTTCTTTACAATTAACTTAGCAGCCGACGAAGAACAAAGCACGCCACCACCACCACCCGCGGAACAAACCACGCCACCACCAGAAATTGCCATGATGACGGGTGGTCCCCAATAAATGCCAAATAATTTACATATAACATGATACCATGATTCTTTTAATTAATGAGAATTACGATATCAAAATGAATGCATAGAGACACGGGGGTCAGAAATGCACTAAATTTTTTTTTCTGAAAAAAGGCATGACTTGTCACAACTATTAATAGT
>TARA_B100001121_G_scaffold50097_2_pt1 | contig 11566 bp, 11 predicted proteins | sample TARA_B100001121 | Tara Oceans TARA_B100001121 (sample SAMEA2622817) | marine metagenome | biome: marine biome (ENVO:00000447); feature: surface water layer (ENVO:00002042); material: "saline water (ENVO:00002010), including plankton (ENVO:xxxxxxxx)" | depth 5 m
GTCTCCAAATGAAAATAAACCACCTGATATAACTACACCATCTTCAATATCAAGGAATAATAATATTGAACCGATAAAAAATATAGAATTAAATAATACGCAAAATAATAGTCCATATAGTGGAAGTCCATCATCACAAGTAAGCCTTGAAAATAATCCTTTGTTACCTATAGTTATTATATTGTTATCAGTTATATTATTAGTTATTTGTGGTGGAATCGGAGTTTATATTTATAAGCGCAAGAAAGAATGTAAGATATTTGCAAATACAAAAAAGAAACCCGATGAAAAAGAAGAACCAGATATTGAATCTGGAGAGAAAAAAAATAGAAATTCTTGGACTTTTTCACATAGAAATGTGGCTCAAAAAAAATTAAGAGCAATGGAACAATTTAAAAAGAGAGGTAAAGGTCAAGGAAGAGGACTGAAACCAAAACTTGCAAAAATACCTATAAATCAACAACAACAAACTACTACAACAAAAAGAGTAGGAAAACCACCAAACCCTCAAATAGCAGCAAAGGCATTATCAGGTTTAAAAAAAGAACAAAAAAAAAGAGTAAGAGATACATTGCTAGAACAAGCCCAAAAAATGCCTAGAGGAACGGATAACCCAAGAATTAAAAAATTATTAGAAAAATTTCCTGAGGATAGTCCTACACAAAATATGGATGGAGATACTAAAAAATGGTATACGGAAGAATTTCAAGCTGAACTAGACCATTTAGATATATTAAATAATAAACCATTAACACCACCTCCACCGTTACCAGTGCCAAATTTTAAACAACAAACCCCTATAAGGAAAGTATATGGAAATCCTCAAAATAATAAATCTCCAAAGATGACCATAAATGAAATAAATCCGGAATCACCTGTTAGAAATTAGAGCATACAAGGTGTAAGGAAGTCAAGATAAATGAATAACTTATTTTAACTTCTGAAAATTGATTTAAAGATATTCTGTAAATATTAAACTATATTAAGATGTCCGCACAGCAGTTGTTCGTAAAAGCTAAGGAGTTTTCTCCATCCTCTGTTACTTATGATGAGCCACAGACTAATAAGCGTGGTGGTAAGTCAGTAAATCTTCGACTTAAAGGTCAGCCTATTGTTCTACAGGTTCCTCTTATGCTCACTTGGGGTGTAAATGAGTGGGTTGATGAGCAAAATGGTTCAGTAAAATATGATATGGCTCTACAGTTTGACCCGCAGAAGAGTGATTCTCAGGATAAGTTCCTCGTTGCGATGAAGGATTTCCAGGAGAAGGTTGCAAATGATGCAGTTACTAATTGTAAAAAGTGGTTTGGTAAAAAGATGAGTCGTGAGGTTGTTGATGCTCTTATGTATCCAATGCTTAAGTATCCTAAGGATAAGCAAACAGGTGAGCCGGACCTAACTCGCAATCCTACTATGAAGCTTAAGGTTCCATTCTGGGAGGGTCGATTCAATGTTGAGATTTATGGTATGGACCGCAAGGCACTCTACCTTCCACCTAAGTATGGAAAGGGTGCTGAGGGTAACAAGGCACCCGGTCAGGATGCAACTTCTACTCCAATGGAATTTGTTCCTAAGGCTTCTCATGTTAAGGGACTCATTCGATGTAATGGAATGTGGTTTGCTGGTGGCAAGTGTGGAGTAACTTGGCAGCTAGTCCAGATTCAGGTTCGCCCTCCTACTCGCCTAGTTGGTTCTGGTAATTGTCACATTATGGATGATAGTGATGATGATGAGATTGCAGCTGACCTAGACCAAAAGGATGAGGAGGAAGCTGAAGAGGTAGATGAGTATAGTGGTGCTCAGCCAACATTTGATGATGATGATGAGGAAGAGGAAGAGGAGGAGGAAGAGAAACCCCCTACTCCTAAGCCTAAGAAGAAGAAGATTGTCAGGCGCAAGAAGAAGTCTAGTGACGCATAAATAAAATATTATAATTAAATAATTGGTTCTACACAGCAATGGTTTATAAGTTGAGCTCCGGCAAACGGGGTCCGCCACAAAAGGAACTAGTATTATAAAATTTTTTATTGATTTTATAATATTTAAATACTTATTTATATTTCATTGCAATATATATCCGTTGTTTTTCATTATTTGGTTCATAAAATTATGCTCCATTTCATTCATTTCCACACATACTCCAAACTGATTATTACATTTATACTTATCATTCGGACCATCCGGAGCGTATTTTTGACAGTATAAGTTTGCTTCCAAATTTGCTATCTTATTCAGGTCTTCTCTGGTTGGATCTATAGGAAATCGGCGCTTTAGTTTTCTTGATTGACTTAAAGCATATTTTCTTGCCTGCACCAATCCTTCCTCATCTTTCATCCATGCACATACATTGACACCTCTTCCTTTTTGTTTTCTCTTCCTAGTTTTTCTTTTTCTTTTCCTTTTCTTTTTAGTTTTACGACGCTTGCGACGACTCCTCTTTGATTTTCTTCTTCGACGACGAGTTTTTCTACGACCTCCCAAGATTATCTCATCTTCTGTAACATTATAAATTTCAGGTTTACCATTTACCTTTCTTATATCATTTACCATACTTAACACATCTTCATCTGTCATATTTCCTAACTTTGTGAATTTTAATATTTTCTTAACTGTAGGGTCTCTAAGACTAAATGAATCAATTTTTAAGGCTAAGTGTCTTATTCTGCTACCAGAAGGAGAATCATCAAGAGTGCATATATCACCAGACTGGGCAGCACTAGACCTTTTTTGACCAGCTTCCCTAATAGGTAATTGTAATTTTCTACTTTTATTATCTCTTTTTACCTGTGTAACTCTATCTTCTCCTGCAACCATTACATAATTATTTTCTTCTCCTATATTCTTGAAATAATAATGCAATCTATGAAAATTTGCTACCTTTGGATAAGCATAATTATCTCCATCAGCCTTTCTTTCACTTAACTCAGCATCATCAGGTAACGGCATTATAATTAATCTATCTCCTAATAACTCTTTAGTATCAGATGATAACATTTCGCCAATACTATGTCCTATTATAAATTTTATTTTATTGTCATTTAACATTTTATTTAAATATTTTAATTTCTCGTTAGGTCCAAGAGGATTTCTTTTTAATCCCCTTGCATTACTAGCAAAACCCATTACAAATATATAACCTTCATTAGCTATATTGTTTGGGTCATCTATCATATCTAACATTTCATTAAAAATTGTATAATGACCGCAATGAGGAGGTTGAAATCTGCCGACTGCTACTATTTTTTCTTTTTGAACATCTCTATTTATTCTAAAAACTCTGCAACAAGACATTAATATATAATAACTAAATATTAATTAATTATTATAAAACCATTGTTATCTCTTTCTTCTTGTTCTTCTTTTTCTTCTCTTACGCCGTGTTTTTCTTTTCTTTCTTTTCTTTCTTTTAGTTTTTCTTTTCCTTTTTCGTTTTCCCCCGAATATAGCCTCTTCAACTGCTTCATAGCGAGGTGCAGGAGCGATTGGTCTAATATTGTGAGGTGGTGTTACTCCTCTGTCATTATCATTCTTTGGTCTTTTTGAAGCTTGTCTAAAAATTGCATTCAGTTCTGCCGCAGATGTGGAAGTATTTGATATACTTCTTTGCGCTCCTGCCCCATCACTGGTGTCATCATCAAATAATTGTAATTTTCTTTTTATTCCTCTATCACTCATATATAATAACTAAATATTAATTAATTATTATACAAGAAATACTTCTACATACATATCCCCTCGAATACTCGCATCATATGTATGTTCTTCGTTTATTCTTAAGATTCCAGCTTCTTTTAATAAAACAATCTGTTTTTCTTTTGTAATTTTCAAAGAATCACTAGTAATTTTAAACGATTTCTCTCCAATTTCAAATTCATAAAACCCTTTTTGAAACAAATCACTGATAGAAATTTGTTTTTGTATATACATATTATTACTTTCATTAATCCATATATCTTTTGGGATTTCTGGTTCACAACGAACTATTAAATCTTTGTCTTGGAGAGAATAATGTAATTCATGATGCCATAATGGAACATAAAAATCCTTATTTTCAACTTCTAATTTAAAAATATTATCATTTAATAAGTCACTCAAGGTTGGATTAAGTATTATAATATTATCATATACCATTTTTTTCTGCAGTTTTTCTTTAAACTTCACTAATAATTCTGGGTCTAATCCTAATACATAATTATAATTGCACATAAATTCATAAACCTGATTTGCTTTATCCTTATTAAGTTTGTCAAATATTTTTAAAGATATCTTCTGACAGTCTTTAAGAATTCCTGTGAAACTAGTATCAACAAATAAACTATCCCATTGTGTTTCTGGAGAGAAATATCTCATACACATCTTTATTAATTCCTTGTAATCAATATTTTCATCAATTTCAATCTTATTAACTCTTTTATTATTTGTCAAGAAATCGTATGCTTCTTTTATTTGTCTGAATTTCTCTCCATTATCTTGTTTATATTTGTCCGGATGATATCGTAAAGCCATTCTAAAGTAAGCCTTTTTTACATCTTCATCCAAATGTTTTTGAGATATTTCTAATATTTCACAAGCCTCTTCATAAGTCATATTTTTTCTTTTACAATCCATGTATCTTTATACATAAATAAAAGATGAAACTCTCTAAGTGATAAATAGGTCGATAATTATTATTGTATAATTTTAAAAATTTATATAATCTAGTAAAAACATCTTCAGTATGCTCATCAGTTATATATTTATCTTCAATTAATTTATTTATTATATAATATAAACAACTATGCAAATCAAGATTAAATATAAAAATTTCATACAAATTATCTCGCATTTCTATAAACTTGATATTTTCATAGTTTAATATTTTATCAAGTATTTTATCACATATTTTTTTATTCAAATTATCCAAACAATTTATTTTACCTTTTATATTTTTAATATTTGATATTTCTTTTATATTTTTACCAAGCATTAGTGATTTACTAGTGGCTTTTATATATTCTCCTTTTGTTGGTCTTTTAAAACTAACAATCTGACATCTGTTTAAAATATTTCTTGGAATAAAACTTAAGTTCTCAGTAATAAGAATATAAACAACTTTAAGATTTTTGTGGTTTAAAGTTTGCATATAACTATGAAAAATTTCTAATAATTCACTATGAACATGATGAAAATTTTTACAAACAATAATACCACTACCATTTGTTCTAGCTGTTAATATATCTAGTATATGGTAATAAATATCATTAAATAGTAATTTTGAATGACATCCAAGTAAAGCCATATCAATTTCAAAGTGTATATCACTGACTTTAAATTCATATTCTATTTTTTTGTTACTAGAGGTAAAGTTTATCTTTCTTTCAAATCTTAATCCTGTTGGACTATATTTTTTAATGTATTCTAATACCTGTGTATATTTACCCACTCCACTTGGACCATAAAAAATCAAATTATTTTGAGTAGCTATATTATTACTCATATCATCATATAACTTTCTCATATTCTTATGCATATTATGTTTGTTACAGTTATTTATATATTCTTCAAATTTTGATGCGAGATATTTCATATAGTATAAATATTATCATTTATTTAATACTTAAATAAAGTAATTTAATAAAAGTATGGAATCTAGAATTAATAACATAAAGTGGCTTATAGAATCTAAAAAAGATAAATATCCAAATATAAGTAATATATGGCTAACATATCTGAGTAAAAGAATAGAAGCATTAAATGAATCATTAGATAAGGCAGAAGATATTTTTTCTAATATTGAGGATAATATAAGTCACGATATACCATACAATACAATTGCAATTTTATATTTATTAAATCAACAGCATTTTCCATAGCTAATATAAAAAATTATGATTTAAATATAAGTTACATTTTATATTTAAATATGTATGTATCTATACACCATAATGAATTTAATCCTCATACAGTAATCATAAGTGAAAAAACAAGAAATAATGTAATGGTAGGTAGTGATTTTCATAGACTTATATTTAGTGACGAATATTGTTCAACTAATGGAATTTATATTCATTTCTGTCTAACAGATATTACAATTGAAAAATATTTTAATAAAATAAAATGTTGTTTTGCAAAGAACACGGATAATACACAAACAATATCTAGTATTAAGTCCATTGAAAAAATGATTTTAAATAAATTTAAAAACATTCAAAATAGAACAGTATCTTGTAGAATACAAGAACAACTACAAAATGGATTTATAAAATTATATGGAGATGATAGTATAAAGTATGGTCATCAAACTAAAATAAAATTTCTTTTAAAAATATCTGGAATATGGGCATCAAATCAAACAAATGATTTTGGTCTAACATTTAGGTTTTTTATATTTAACAATCAGTTCTAAGATACTCTAAAATAATATATAATTGACTAATTGCAACACCAGATAATATTGCTGCTAAAATGAAACCTCCTAGTGCCATTGGATTACTTTTGCCTTTTTCACCTGTCATAATTTCAACAACCTTATTTTTCCAAACTATACTTTGCCCTATAATCATTGCCATTGATATTAAATTAAAAACTGTAAACATTGTAGGCATAGTGTCTGTTGAAAATATATATTCAGCATTTGTATACATAATACTACATAAAATACCAATTTGCACTAATATTAAAATAGCAGGAGTGCATTTTAGTAGCAAAAATTTTGCTAGATATAATAGGTTTTTAATCGCACCTAAAATACCAGATGCAGGTTTTACATCTCTAACACCCTTAAATAATATTAGTAATAGCGAAAATGTTACAGCAGCCCCAATTAATCCATAAGCGACAACTTCACTATATTTATGGCGAATTATTGCTCTACTTACTGCCATCCATATAAGACCCGCTATTCCAAAAGCTACTATTATACTGATATATGTTTGGTCACTAAACCTCGTGTAACTAGAACCCATTTGACTTCTTGGTGCAACAGGTGCAGCTTCACTAGGCATTAAAGGAGTATTTGCCTCGCCTACTGCATTATCCACATTACCTCCTTTCATCTTTCCTTTTAATTTGTTATTTTTACCAAATTTCATTTTATTAGGCATATTAATATATATATTTATTTATTATTTTTTATTTCCTCTAATTTTCTCTCCAAATCATTAATTTTATGTAATAAAAGTGGTATCATTTCTAAATAATTCACTGATTTCATACCTTCATTATCAGTACTCACTAAATTTGGAAATTCTTTCTCTACATCTTGCGCAATAAAACCAAAGTGTTTTTCATCATCTCCTTTAAACTTATATGATTTAGGAATTATTTTATTTAATTTATCTAAATCAACATTTGTTAATTGTTCAATATTTGACTTTATTCTTATATCAGACCTGGTATAAAACCTATCAGCTCTAATATAATTTCTAATATCCATTGGTTTAGATTGTTTAGAAGCAATTACACCTCCTTTTAGTTCAAATAATGTATTACCTCCTCCTCCACTTGTCCAGCTTTTGAAAGTAGTCATATAATATAGTATAATTTAAAAAAATAAAATATCAGAATTTTATATTATGAGTAATTTTGTTTTACAAACATCACACCCATTAATACAAAGAGAACAAACATTTGTATTAGATAGAAAGTTAATATCAGTTCATTCTGTAGATAGAGATTATCAAAAATGGCCAAATAGTAATCATTTTGGTATTGATTTGGGAGAAGCTTTTCACAATGTTCAATCAATGAGACTAATCAATTTCTCTGTGCCTTCAAATAATTATACCTTTTCGACAGCTTATCAAAACACAAAAATGTCTTTTACTTACCAACATAATTATTTAATTTCAATGGTCAATTGGGGTACAATTGTGCAAGCATGGAATATGCTAACTGGAACAAATTCAAATACATTTAATAGTATTTTAGATGCTCTATGGGGAGCTTGGAGTGGAACTGGTCATCCTAATAAACCTGGTGAATTAAAGCTACAGGTCCAAATATTAGGGAGTGGTTTTCAAGATGTAACATTAAACACAAACAACCAATCAGTTCCTACCGGTTGGACAGGTATTGCTAGAATTCAATGGAACACTACAAAATCAATTACTATCCCAGAAGGTTCATACTCTCCCACAAATTTAGCATCAACCATACAAACTCTTATGAATGAAGAAATATTTAATTCCTCGTCTGGAACTGGATTTAATTATCTTCCAGGACCCACCGCACAAACTATAAATGGTGCTGCTACTGCAAATTTATTAGTAGATGCCGCTAATTCTAGCTCAACTTGGTTTCAAGCAACACCTGTAGGTATATCACCATTTGTTGTATATTATGATAGTGTAACAAATCGTATTTTATTTGGTGTTACAACTGGTTCATTTACTTTAAGATTTTCAACTCAGGAGATTTATGACCCAACTTGTGATGTAAATAAAGCAATATTTCATCAATATACAAAATGGGGATTACCTTCTTATCTAGGATTTGATAAAAAAGTTTATGATTCTAGTAATGTAGAAATTGATAATAGTAATCCATTTACACTCGCTCAAGGTGGGTTATATTTACCTTTTGAAGCTTCCACTCCTTGGTTAGTTCCTAGTGGCAATTTTTTAACTTGGGATGGAAGTGGTAATACTAGTGCTCCTACCACTTGGAATGGAGGAGAAGTCGCTAGATTTATACCTGAAGACCAAGTATCTTTTGTTAGTGCAGAATATAACTTAGACATTAACGGAGAAGATGCAATTTATATGGAAATCGACAGATACAATAGCATCGATGAAATTTATCCTTACTCTGAGAGAACAGGGCATTTATATAATAATGATTTAGGACACAGAGTTAATGGTTCATTTGCAAAAATACCTCTTACTCATGTTCCATTTGGACAAGAGATGGGTTCTAGAAATAATTTTGTTCTTAATGTTTTCCATAGTGACCCACCTATTCAAAGAATAGATAGACTTAAATTTACATTTAGATTCCACGATGGTAGGTTAGTTGATTTTAAAAATTTACCTTTCAGTTTTACTCTAGAGTTTAATATGCTTAAAGATGAACAAACTAGAGGAAAACACGTTAGAGTTCCACCTCTTTATAATTTATAATTTTGATGTAACCCAGTCTACAGTAATATTTTCAACCTTTACTCCTTTCATTGATATAAATTTTGGTTTCTTCATCTTATTTGTTTTATAAAACACATAAGGTCCATATTTTCCTTTTCTAACAGATATTTCTTCTGTAATAACTTTCAATACATTACTATTTTGTGTTTTTTTACCATTTAAAACATCCAATACATCTGTTAGAGTAATATCATTCATATCTTTTTTAATATGACTAATAGAACTATTTTTACCATTACAATTTATATAATTACCAAATTTTCCTGTCATAATATACACTTCATTACCTTTAAATTCTCCTAAACACTTTTTGCCGCCACTTTTCTTTGCAGTATCTATTACTTCTTTAAGAGTATATTCTCCATTTTTTAGTTTTTCCATATCTAAATTTTTTTTTACATTTTTGAAACTTGTTTTTCCATTTTTTTCACACTTAATAACCGGACCATATCTACCTATCATATAAATATGATGTTCGTCTATCTTGTATGTTTCTCTAGATTCTTTTATCTCTGATGCAGAAGATTTTATTTGAATATTACATTCATCACATAGATGATGCCAAATTTTTTCACCCTTTGAAATTTTGTCCAAATCATCTTCCATATTTTTGGTATAATCATAATTAAATAAATTATCAAAATGTTTTCCCAAAAATTCATAAACCATAATACCTACTGGTTGAATAATTAATTTATTTTTTTCATTACCAAATACTCTTGTAGTTTCAATTTCGTCTAATTCTTCACCTACTAATTTAAAATCTACACAATTTACCTTTTTACCTTCTACATTTTGTTTTTTTACATAACCTCTATCTTGAATCTTTGAAATTAAACTCGAAAATGTTGACGGACGACCAATACCTTTTTTTTCTAACATTTGAACTAACTTTGCTTCTGTATAATTCTTTTTCAAATCCTTTAATGTTACTTTACTATAAATCTGCTTGTAATCTAATACTGTATTTGTTTTAATAGATAATAGATAAGTATATTCCTTATTATCTTCTTCATATCCTTCCACAATTTTCCAACCCGGAAATATAACTTGCTCACTAGAGTATTTATATGTATGATTTTCAGGAGCTGTTATTTTAGCTGTTATAGAGTAATATTTTGCAGCACTCATACAACTTTCGACAGTATTTCTCCAAATTAAATTATATAATTTAACTTCTCTAGCTGTTATTTTTCCAGCAACACTCAATGTATTAATATTAATTTTTGTTGGTCTTATAGCTTCGTGTGCTTCTTGGGCATTATTATCCTTCTTCTTTTTTTTCTTTTTTTCACCGCCTTCATTATTAACTAGTTTTGCAATGTTGTTACTTACATAATCTTCACCATACTCCTTTTTAATATATTTTTTTGCTGTATCTACAAATTCTTTACTATATTTTTTACTATCAGTTCTCATATATGTAATATGTCCATTTTCATATAAGGTTTGTGCTAGTCTCATAGTTTGTTTGGGAGAAAAGTTAAATTCATTACTTGCTTTTTGCTGTAAAGCACTAGTTGTGAAAGGAATAGGAGGATTTTTGGTTGTTACTCTCGGCTTGCTTACACTATATTTATGTTCAAAGTTTGCACTTTCTTCCAAGAAGTCTGCCATTTTGTCCTCATCTTCATGATTATAATTTAATGTAAAACTTATATTTTTTTTAGTAAATATACCAGTAGTATCATATACTTTTCTACCTGGAGATTCATTTATTAATTTTTGTTGCTCATAAACTAATCTTAATGCCGGAGTTTGACATCTACCAGCACTTAAACTACCTTCAGTATTTCTACTAATATGCTTCCATAAAATAGGACTTATTGTAAATCCAACTAACAAATCTAATACTTGTCTTGCTAATTGAGCATTTACGGTATCCATATTAATTCGAGTTGGATTAGCAATAGCTGCCTTAATAGCTGGTTTTGTTATTTCGTGAAATATAATTCTTTTTGTTGATAGAACTGGTAATTTAAAGGTTTTGCAAATATGCCAAGCAATTGCTTCACCCTCTCTATCATCATCTGTAGCTAAAATAATTTCTTTTGATTTTTTGATAGCTTCCCGCAATGATTTAATATATTTACCCTTACTTGGTATTGTTTTAAACATAACATCATAATTGTTTTTAACATCAATACTTTTTAATCCATTAGCAATTTCACGAATATGACCGAAGCTAGCTATACATTTATAACCCGGACCTAGATAACTCTCGATTTTTTTGCATTTTGCTGGGGATTCAACTATGACTAATATCATTATTTAAATATGATAATCAGATATTTAAATAATTTTCAATTTTACATTTTAAGTTTCTTGTAGTCATTCCAAGATATTTTTTTCATAGGCTTACCACCCTTCTTTTTTCTTTTGGCCTCTAATTCTTCGCGTTTTTTTTGTTGTTTCATTGCACTATCAACATAAAGTTCTTTTAATAC
>TARA_B100001121_G_scaffold112986_1_pt1 | contig 11557 bp, 10 predicted proteins | sample TARA_B100001121 | Tara Oceans TARA_B100001121 (sample SAMEA2622817) | marine metagenome | biome: marine biome (ENVO:00000447); feature: surface water layer (ENVO:00002042); material: "saline water (ENVO:00002010), including plankton (ENVO:xxxxxxxx)" | depth 5 m
CCCAGATCCGCTTTCATATTTAGTATTAGACTCAAATAATTTTACATTACAATTCGCACAATGATAGGAACCATCTCTTTTTTCCATATTTAATTCACTCGAGCCAGGCGGTTCTGTCCCTTCTTCAAAAAGAATCATTTTTTGTTCAGCTGTTAAATTAGGATTTTTCTTAGTCATTAAAATTATATTATTTCAGCACACGATTTATGCAACATTGAATGTAATTCAATTAATTTTTCAAAGTCTTTGTTGTATCCACCTCCTAAAACGCCACATAAAGGTATTCTTTTTTGAAAAAAATTATTTATTACTATTTGATCTCTATTCTTAATTCCCTCATCACTAATTTTTAATTTACCTAACCTATCATTATAATGTATGTCAACTCCTGCTATATAAAAAATAAAATCAAAATCCTCTTGATTTAGATACATTAAATATTTTTTAAGTATATCTATGTACTCCTTATCTTCAAGATTATCCTCTAATTCTACGTCTAAGTCACTTTGAGATTTTTTTGCAGGATAATTTGACTTACAATGCATGCTAAAAGTAAACACTGAATTATCATCTTTAAAAATATCCGCCGTGCCATTTCCTTGATGAACATCTAAATCTACAATTAGTATTCTTCTAGCATATCCCCGATTTTGCAAATATTTTGTAGCAACTGCTACATCATTAAAAACACAAAATCCTGCACCCTCATTAAAACTTGCATGATGACTGCCACCTGCCGTATTACAAGCTAGTCCAAAGTCAATTGCAAGTCTACTTGCAAGAACCGTTCCGCCTGTTGCAACGAAAGATCTTTGAACAACACTGTCATTAATGGGGAAACCTATTTTTTTTTGACTTAGTTCATCTAAAGTTTTATTTTTAATATTTAATATATAATCTCTTGAGTGGACTTGGTTTAAGGTTTCAAAAGAGCAAGGCTCTGGAATGAAAAATTTCCTGACAATTTTTTTCTTTTTAATATGATTAGCTAATTCACTAAATTTTTTAATTGGAAATTTATTATCATCGTTAATTTTAGCAACATAGCCAGGGTGATTAACAATAGGTAGCTCCATTAATTTTCTATTATTCTTATTGGCTTCCCTTCAAGACATGCATCTAAATTTTCAAACATTTGAGTATAAAAAATAGAATAATTCTCTGCTGTTACGTATCCTATATGTGGTAATAGTAATGCATTTTGAATAAATCTTAATTTATGTCCTTCAGGCAAAGGTTCTTTCTCATAAACATCAATACCTGCGCCAGCAATTACATTTGTTGACAAAGCAATAATTAAATCATCCTCATTAACTATTGGTCCCCGAGAAGTATTGACCAAAAAAGCTGATTTTTTCATATTATCAAATTCTTTTAAAGTTATACAGTCTTTGTATCTTTCACCTCCTTGAACATGTATTGAAATAAAATCTGAATTTTTTATTAAATCGTCTTTAGTTGCGGGCAACACTTCTAATTCAGCACATTTATTTAAATCTAAATTTTCACTCCAAGCCATTACTTGCATACCAAATGCTTTTGCAATTTTAGCGACTTGCGAACCTACTCTTCCTAATCCAATTAATCCTAATATTTTTCCTTTTAGTTCGATTCCTATTGTTGTCTGCCAATACCCTTGATACATATTGTCAATTTCAGTTTTAAAATTTCTAGCAAGTCCTAAAATTAGGGCCCAAGTCAATTCTGGTGTTGGGTTTATATTTATTTCAGTTCCAGTTACAATAATTTTTCTTTTTTTGGCAGCTGTAAGGTCAATTGATTTATTTCTCATACCACTTGTAATTAAAAACTTTAAGTTTTTTAGACCATTTATTAAACTTGAGGTAAACATTGTTCTTTCTCTCATTATTAGCAAGGCATCATAATCTTTTAATTGTTCAATAGCATCGTCTTCATCCGTAAACGGTTCATTAAAAACTTTAATTATATATTTTTCTGAAAGTTTTTTTAAATTCACAAATTCTTGTGAAGCATTCTGATAATCATCAAGTATTGCAACTTTAAGCATTGTTTAAAGATTTTTTATTAGATAGTGATATGCCCGCAATAATAAATATTGCGCCAAGTAAATGATAAATCTTAAAATTTTCATCAAAAAGTATGATGGCCATTATAGATCCAAAGACGGGCATTAAATGCAAAAAAACTCCTGCTCTATTAGCACCAATTATTGCGATTCCCTTAATCCAAAAGAAAAAGGATGCGAGCCCAGGAAAAATTACTACATAAGATAAAGTTAAAATAAAAGGTTTGCCAATTTCAATTTGATTTCCAAAATTCATTTCCAGCAGATAAATAGGAATTAAAAAAATAAGACCACTTATTATTACAACTTCTAATAAAGTAATTTGAGAAATTTCATATTTTTTTTTTTTAAGTAAAGCTGAATATAGAGCCCATGCAAACATTCCTGAAGCCATTATCAAGTCTCCCTTATTGAAAGCTAAATTTTTAATAAGGTTTAAGTCAGATTTTGTAATAATAAATAAAACACCTAAAATTGACAAAATTACACCTGTAATTTGAAATCTATTTGTTTTTTCTATACCTAAAATTGAAGAAATAAACATAATCCATACAGGTATTGTTGATATCATTAATACACCACTTATTACCTGCATATAATAGAGAGAATAATAAACAGTAGAGTTAAAAATTGTTATACTCGTAATCCCTAAGATTATAAAAAAACCAATGTTATTAAAAATATAATTTCTTTTATTCAACATTTCTTTAATTGTGAATGGAAATAATATTATTCCAGCAAATAGCCATCTATAAAAATTTAATGAAAATGGTGGAATTTCATAAGTGCTTGCTACTTTACCAACAATAAAGTTTCCAGACCAAAATAATGTGGTCAATACCAACAAAATATAAGCTAAATTATTTTTGTTTGTCACAAAATTATGAAAATCTAATTGAGCTATAAGGCTGTAAGTCTAAATTTGTTTTTTCTTCAGCAATCATTTTAGATATGATTTTGCCTGAAATTGCACCTAATGTCCAGCCGAGATGATGATGACCAAACGAATAGTACACATTTTCATAATTTTTAGATGGGCCAATAACTGGCAGGAAGTCAGGTAGAGTTGGTCTAAATCCAAGCCACTCATCTTCGTGGTATTCATCTTTTGAAATACCATCAATCATATCTTTTGCATTTAGGATCAAATTTTTGACTCTTGATTTTGATAATGGGTTATTTAATCCACCGAATTCAACTGTCCCAACAACTCTTAGGCCTTGTTCCATAGGTGTGATACCAAAACCCCTATCAGACCAAACAACTGGTCTTGATAACAGCTGTTCATGATTTTTAAAATGTACATGGTATCCTCTTTCTGTATCTAAGGGAATTTTTTCGTGTAATTGATCAGTTAATTTTTTTGAAAATGCACCACATGCAATGATTAACTTATCAAATAAAAAACGTTGTGCATCAGATCTTAAGACTGGTTTATTATCATCAAAGTCTAAATATTGTATATTTAGTTTTAAGAACTTACCACCTTTGCTGATAAAGTTTTCGAATAATTTTATAAGAATTTTTTTTGGATTTCTTGCATGTCTTGCGTATTTATAAAAAACGCCTCCATGATAAAAGTTTTTTATGTTTGGCTCAAGGTCGTGAATTTCTTTTGGTGTTAGTATCTGTTGATCAACTCCAAGTTCTTTTCGAATATTAATTTCTAAATTTCTACTTTTAAGACCCTTCTTTTCCCAAACATACATTATTCCGTTGTTTACTACTAAATCGTCTAAATCTATTTCTTCAAATAGTTCGTCAAATGCATTTAATGACAAATTTAAAATTTGATGCATATACTTGGCTGTATGCATCATTTTTGAGGTTGAGGAATTTAAAATAAATTTAACAAACCATGGAATCATCTTTGGAATATAATTCCACTTTAGTGCTAATGGACCACGACTGCTAACTAGCATAGATGGAACATCTGACAAAATATCTGTTCTATTTAATTGAAGAGAAGCGTATGGTGAGAAATGACCAGCGTTTCCATAAGATGCAGCATTGCCTGGCTCATCTCTATCAAACAAAGTTACATTGTAGCCTTTTTTTTGAAGAAACAGAGCTGTGCAAACTCCTTGTATTCCTGCCCCAATAATTGCTACTCTTTCTTTTCTTAACATACTTTAATTTATAGAATTATAAAAAAAACTATCAGGTGACAAATTGATCCTGCTTAAAGTCAATTATAAAATCTAGCTAGTTGATTATTTCTCTCGAATATATTCTTGTGCTCATGACTATACCCAATGCAATCATCATTGATAACATTGACGAACCTCCATATGACATAATTGGAAGTGGAGATCCTACTATAGGTAGCATTCCTAGAACCATTAACATATTGACAGAAATATAAAAAAATATAGAAATTGCAAAGCCATAGCAAAAAAATTTACCAAAATAATTTCTTGAGTTTGATCCAATTATTATAATTCTAAGGATAATAAATGCGTATAGAATTAAAAGTAATACAGATCCGACAAATCCAAATTCCTCAGAAAATAATGTAAAAATAAAATCTGTATGTTTTTCTGGAAGAAAATCTAAATATCCTTGTGTGCCTTTTAAAAAACCTTTACCTGTTAATCCACCTGACCCAACGGCAATTTTAGACTGTATGATTTGATAGCCTGCTCCTAATGGATCTCTATCTGGATTAATAAAAGTTAAAATTCTTAATTTTTGATATGGTTTTAAAACTGAAATGACAAATGGAAATGAAATAACTAATCCAAGTAAAGAATAAATGATATATTTAATATTTATTCCTGCAAGCCAAATAACAGCGATGCCGCTCAAAGCTACTAATACAGAAGTACCAAGGTCTGGCTGACTGAGAACCAATAAAATTGGTATTATTAAAATAACAAATGGAATAATAAATTTTTTAATTGTATTTACAGCATCAGGTTGAACTCTGTGATAATATCTTGCAAGAAAAATAATAATCGCAATCTTCATTAACTCTGATGGCTGAAGATTAATAAAATAAAGATTAATCCATCTCTGTGAACCTTGGATTGTTGTCCCAAAGAATGTTGCACCTATGAGTAATATCAAAACAAATAAATAAAAAAAGAAGCTAAGCGAGAAATAGTATTTTATATTAATAAAAGATAAAAAAATCATTAGAAGAAAAAATATTCCAAATCTAATAGCATGATTAAAACTATGGTAGAAATTTCCATCGCTTATATCTGTTGAATACATTGCAAGAATACTAATTGCACCAAGAAGAATTATACAAAACAATAAATAATAGTCTAACGACTTAATTTTCTGTAAAAATGATGTGTCTCCAAAGGTAGAATAGCTTCTCATAAAATATATATATTATTTTTTCTAATTTTTTCTCTTTCTTCGTGTCTATCAATAATTTTTTTAAATAATTTTTTTGCAATAGGTGCAGCTGCAGAACTTCCTGAACCTCCATGTTCAACTAGCACTGTTAATGCATATCTTGGATTTTTGTAAGGACCAAAGGCGACATACCAGGCATGATCTCTTTCTTTGTACGGGATTTCCTCCAATTTTCTGTCAAGCTCTCTTTCTGCTTCCGTGATTCTTTTAACTTGAGCTGTTCCAGTTTTTCCTGCAAACTGATACTTTGGATCCTCTATTCTAGACGAAAATGAGGTTCCAGAAACCTCATTAGTCGATCTAAACATAGCATCTAACACAAATTTTACATTTTCTTTATTTCTAACTAAAGATATATGTTCAGTTGTAAAGTCAAGATCATCATTGTTATTCATTTCTTGCTTAATTAAATCTATGTTTTTTTTGTTATTTGGAATTATTGTAGGATATATTTTATTTCCTCCATTTGCGAGTTGTGCAGTCATTAGAGTTAGTTGTAATGGAGTAGTTTGAATATATCCTTGGCCAATCCCAGTAATTAATGTTTCTCCTAAATACCAATTTTCACCAATAGCCTCTTTTTTCCATTTAGTTGATGGCACAACACCCTTTTTTTCATTATCAAAAAAATCTTTAAGTACAATATTGCCTAATCCAAATTTTTTAGCTGTTTCATTTAATCTATCAACGCCCAATAATCTTGCTACTTCATAAAAATAAACATCACATGATTGCTTAATTGCATTTTTTAAATTCATATATCCATGACCTTTTTTTTTCCAACAATGAAATTTTTGTCCGTAAAAATCAATACTATCTGTACATCTAACATTCATTCCAGGTTTTATTACGTCATGCTCCAATGCAGAAAGCGCAACAAGTGGTTTGATTGTAGAGCCTGGAGAATAAAGACCTGAAATAGTTTTATTAATTAAAGGTTTAAAAGGATTCGTATTAAGATCTTTCCACTCTTTAGCTCCTATTCCATATAAAAAATCATTTGGATTAAATGAAGGAGATGAATTCATCGCAACAATTTCTCCTGTATAAATATCCATAACACTTATCGAGCCTGCTTCGCCATCTAAAAGCTCTTTGGTATAATTTTGTATTTCAGTATCAATTGATATCCTTAACGAATTTCCTTGATCTCCAACTTGTACCTCCAGCTGATTAATTCTTTTTCCGTAAGCATTTACTTCAAATCTTTGGATTGTATTTGTGCCGATCAATTCATTTTCAAAAGTTTTTTCTAGTCCATTTTTTCCCACTCTTAAACCTGGAACATGTCTGTTATTTATTACCTCATTTGTAGACAGATCTTTTTGACTTGCATAAGCAACATAGCCAAGAACATGTGAGTAACTCTCATTAAACGGATAATTTCTACCAATCGATATTATTGGTTTTAAACCAGGCAAATCATATAAGTAATAATTTATTTTTGAAAATTCTTCCCAAGATAAATTATCAGAAATTATAATTGTTTCCCAAGGTTTCTGTTTATTTTTTGTTTTGTAAACTTTATTTATATCTTTATCTGAAAGATTTAAAATTTGTTTAACTCTTGTAATTAAAACCCTAAAGTCCTCTACTTGCTCTGGTATAACATGCAACTCATATACATCTAAATTACCTGCAATGGTTTTACCAAAATAGTCTTTAAATTCCCCTCTTGTTGGTGGAAGTTTATTTTCTCTTATTCTATTTTTATCGGAGAGTGTTAAGTATTTTTTATTTTGTTCAACTTGTAAGTAAAATAAACGACCAACTATACCAAAAAAAACAACAGCTTTAGCCGCAGATGCCAAAAACATTCTTCTATTTATCAATTTTGATTTTCTTATATTAGATCCAATTCCATCACCAAGCATTTATATACTCATAGGTTTTAAATAGTTAAATATTCTTGCAAATAAAAAATATAATAAAAAAGTTATTGTAATGTTTATTATTAATTCAAAAAAGTTTATTTCAACCGCGAAAATAAAGCTTAGTATTAATGAGTTTGCAGAATTAGCAAACAAAATTGCAATAAGAAATACCAAAGCATCTTTATATATGTTGGGTCTCAAAGTAATATTTCTCAAATAAGAAGCAAAAGCAATGATTGTTAAATATATAAATGAGCTTACCCCAATTGGATAACCAAGTGTTACATCATTAAAAATACCTGAAATAAAAATTAAACCATTTCCAATGTGATCAGGATCTTTAAGACTCCAATAAAAAATTATAATAAATGGTAAGTTAAAAGAAAATAATCCAATTTTTGCTACATCAATATCAAATTCATTTAAAACTGAAAAATACAGTAAAATTAGTGGAAAATATTTTAAAATTTTACTCTTAATATTTATTTTTTTTAACACCATGTCAATTTTTTATATCTTGGATTGATTGTATTTTTACATATGAAAGTTGAGTTAAATCAGAAAAAAATTCCACTGCAAAATCTTCGATTTCATTGTTAATTTTACCTATTGGCAATCCTGCCCTGAAATTTCCGCCAGAACCTGAGGTGTATACAAATGTATTTTCGTCTAAACTTAATTTATTTTTAGAATATTTAATCTTTCCATAGTCTTTTCCTGTTCCGTTAAGAATTGACTGAAAATTACCTGGCTCTAAAACCACTGGTATATTGCTATTTAAATCTGAAATTAAAATTGCTCTAGATGTCGTATAATTTACCTCAATAATTTGTCCTATAAGATAATTCTTGTCTAAAACAACCATTCCAATTTTTATTTGGTCTTTGCTACCTTTATTTAATATGACTGATTTTAAAAACTTACCATCTTTATCGATTAATACTTTTGATATAATGCCTTCTTGGGCTCCTATTTCTTCTCCAACTATTTCTTTTAACTTTTTATTTTCATTTTCAAGAAATATATTATTAAGTTTTTTGATATTTAAAATATCAAGTTGTTCTTTTAAAATTTGATTTTCTTTATAAACATTAAAATATTCTGACAGAAATTTAATTGAATTATTTAACTGTTTTTCTGGATAACTTATTATGGCAGATAATCTATATGTGGCCTCGTTTATTCCAGTTTTAATATATTTAATTCCAATAAAATTAATATTGGATAAAAAAATTAAACCTATTGAAAATATTATTAATGCTAGTAATGAAAATTGTTGTTTATTACTTTTTTTAAGAAAAGCAGATCTTATGGCAATAATAAAGTCATCTCTGCCTGATGCCATCTATCTTAATACTCTGTAAGCATGGAAGAAAAGGTTTCCTCTTGATCTAAAGCTTTTCCAGTTCCAATTGCAACACATGCTAATGGATCCTCCGCAATATGTACTGGCAAACCAGTTTCTTTGGAAAATCTTCTATCAATGTTCTTCAAAAGAGCCCCACCTCCAGTTAATGTCAATCCCATATCAACCAAGTCTGCTGATAGTTCAGGTGGAGTATTTTCTAAAGCCATTTTAATTCCACCTATCATTTCTTTTAAAATTGGATTTAATGCTGCGGCAGTATCTTCTTCCGTAACATTAATTTCTTTAGGTGTACCAGATCTTATATCTCTGCCTTTAACAGGATATTTATTATCATTTGTAGGTATTGCAGTACCTATTTCTTTTTTAATTTTTTCAGCAGTACTATCTCCAATTAACAGATTATACTCTTCTCTCATGTAATTTTGTAACGCTACATCCATTGCATCGCCTGCAATCCTTAATGATCTAGAATAGACCACTCCACCTAGTGACATAACTGCAATCTCTGTAGTACCACCGCCAATATCAATAACCATTGACCCTGTTGCTTCTGAAATTGGAAGCCCCGCACCTATTGCGGCAGCAATTGGCTCTTCAATAAGTTGCACTTTCCTTGCTCCCGCAGCTAGCGCACTGTCCTGGATAGCTTTTCTCTCCACAGGAGTTGATCCGGTTGGTACACAAATTAAAATTCTTGGATTTGCAAAAGTACTTCCTTTATGTACTTTTTTAATAAAATGTTTTATCATTTCTTCAGTAACAATAAAATCTGCAATTACACCGTCTCTCAATGGTCTAATTGCTTGAATATTTCCTGGCGTTCTTCCAAGCATGGTTTTTGCCTCATCTCCAACAGCTAAAACAGTTTTTTTCCCTTTATTATCTGCAACTGCAACTACCGAAGGTTCATTTAGAACTACTCCTTTCGTTTTTAGGACAACAAGTGTATTTGCGGTGCCTAAATCAATCGCCATATCCTGTGACCAAATCCCTGTAATTTTATCGAACATACCCATATTATTATATACCTCTCACTTTTTGATGTTGAATATTTGAAGAGGGAGCTTTTTTCTCTCTCTTTATTAACATTTTATTTAATGCATTTAAATATGCATTTGCTGACGCAACTAAGGTGTCAGTATCAGCAGATTGTCCTACAGTTGTTCTGTCATTCTCTTCTATTTTGACACTTACTGTAGCTTGCGCATCAGTACCCTCTGTTACTGCATGAACTTGATATAAAGAAAGTTTTACATTATGAGGATACAATTCTTTAATGCATTTAAATATAGCATCAACTGGACCATCTCCTGTTTGAGTAGTTTTTTTAATGTCACCAAATACATCAAGTGTCATTTCAGCTTTTTGAGGTTCTCCTGTACCAGCAAAAACTTTTAATGATTTTAAATTAATTGCATTGATCTTGTTGTCAATAATCAAACTATCATCTACTAAAGCTACTATATCCTCATCGTATATGTGTTTCTTTTTGTCTGCTAAAACTTTAAATTTTCCAAAAGCTGCTTGAATAACATCATCGGTTACTTCTCCATATCCTAGATCACTCAACTTATCTTTAAAGGCATGTCTACCTGAATGTTTACCCATTACTAAGGATGTTTTTTTAACGCCAACACTTTCTGGAGTCATTATTTCGTAAGTTTCTCTATTTTTTAACATACCATCCTGATGAATTCCGGACTCATGAGCAAATGCATTTTTTCCGACAATTGCTTTGTTGAATTGAACTGGAAAACCAGTTGCATTAGATACTATTTTTGAAGCCTTACTGATAAGTTCAGTTTTTATACCTGTTTCAAAAGGCATTAAATCATTTCTAGTTTTTAGTGCCATTACAATTTCTTCAAGAGCGGCATTACCTGCTCTCTCTCCAATTCCATTTATAGTACACTCTATTTGTCTTACACCAGCAGAAAGTCCTGCTAGAGCATTAGCTACCGCTAGACCTAAATCATTATGGCAATGTGCGGATAAAATGGCTTTATCAATATTTGGAACTTTATTTTTTAAATGTGTGATGGTTTTTGCAAATTCATCTGGTATTGAATATCCTACAGTGTCTGGAATATTTATGGTTGTTGCTCCAGACTTAATTGCAAGTTCAACAGTTTTGCACATAAAATCTAAATCAGTTCTTGTACCATCTTCACAAGACCATTCTACATCGTCTGTAAATTTTTTCGCATAAGTTACGCTATCTTTAATTGCATCTAAAACCTGATCATTGGACATATTTAATTTATGTTTCATATGAACCGGACTTGTAGATATAAATGTATGTATTCTAAATCTTGGAGCAAATTTTAATGACTCATAACAAGCATCTATGTCTTTTCTCATAGCTCTAGCAAGTCCACATGGAATAGAATTTTTTAGGTTCTTACTTATTGCTGAAACAGCTTCAAAATCACCAGGAGATGATATGGGAAATCCAGCCTCAATTATATCAATTCCCATTTCATCGAATACCCTTGATATTTGGATTTTTTCTTCTACACTCATCGATGCTCCTGGAGATTGTTCGCCGTCTCGCATCGTTGTATCAAATATAAATACTCTATTTTTATCGCTCATAATTTTAATTTTTTTAGGTATTACATAATACAATCTCTAAGTGAGATTGCAAAATAAATTGGAGCTTTTGACCCAAATTTGACTTTAAATTTACTTCTTATCACTATCGATTAGTTTTTTCTTGCCAATCCAAGGCATCATTCCTCTTAATTCAGCGCCAACTTTTTCAACCGGATGCTCAGCTAATTTAGCTCTAATTTTTAAAAATTCTTTTTGACCATTTTTGCATTCTTCCATCCACTGTTTTGTAAATTTACCTGATTGAATATCTTGCAAAACTTCTTTCATTCTTTTTTTTGTTTC
>TARA_B100001121_G_scaffold310716_1_pt1 | contig 11533 bp, 13 predicted proteins | sample TARA_B100001121 | Tara Oceans TARA_B100001121 (sample SAMEA2622817) | marine metagenome | biome: marine biome (ENVO:00000447); feature: surface water layer (ENVO:00002042); material: "saline water (ENVO:00002010), including plankton (ENVO:xxxxxxxx)" | depth 5 m
TTATGTGTGTAGAATTTTTTTTTTTTAATTTTTCATAAAGATTTAATTAAGTTACTTTCGTTCTGTTTAATTTAAATTTTTAATTATGAAAAAAATAACATTGTTAGTCGTTACTTTAATGATTGCGACAATTTCTTATGCGCAAAATTCCGGACAATGGTCTTTCGGTGCAGGTTCTGATTTTACATCACCTAACGCTGATGCGAATATTGGTTACTTTATCATGGATGGTCTAATGTTGAGTTTTAATTTTAATATGGGAATGGAACACAGACAAGAAGAAATTCATTTAATGGATGATGGAAGCACTCACATTCACCTCGAAGATGTTGAAGGAACTTTTGAATGGGGAGGAGCTATGAGGTACTATGCTGTAGATAATATGTTTGTAGAAGCTGGGGTTAGTATGGTTACAGACATGGATCCTGATGTATATTTTGCAGGTGGGGTTTCTTTGAAACTTGCTTTTGAAGATAGGTTATGGTTTGAACCTATGATAAAATTAAATATGCCAGGTGCAGATTATAGTACTATTGGAAATAATGAGGCTCAAAATACTTTAGGGTTAGCTTGGGCATTCAGATATACTTTTTAATTAAATCAAATTATATATAAAAAGGAGGGGTACATGCCCCTCCTTTTCATATTAACAATTTTTTGTTGGTATTTAATTTTTAATTTATTTTTTAAAGACTTTAAAACAATAATTTTGTATTATGTTTAAAAAATTAATTGTCTTTTTTCTTCTAGTTTCGTCTAGTATTTTTTCACAAGAAATAATTAATAAAAATGGATTTCCAATATTACCTCAAAAAGGAGATTGGTCTATTGGAACCGATGCGGGTTCTATGATTAGTTTTATAGGTAATATTTTTTCTGGAGATTACAATTCTGTTGATATATCTTTTCATCAAGGTACCTTTATATATGTTAAAAGAATGGTTGAGGATAACGTAGCTAATAGGTACAAAATGGGTGCTTTTTTCAACTCTGTTTCTGAAGAGCTGGAGTTTGGTATAGGTTATGGTTATGAAAAACGAAAAGGAAAGACAAGATTACAAGGTTTTTACGGTTATGAAGGTTTCGTAGGTATGAATTATGTAGATCAAGATGACGAAAAAGACTTTATAACTTCAATATCTGCAAGTATTTTTATTGGCTGTGAGTATTTTATTGCATCTAAAGTTGCCATTGGTGCGGAATATACTTACGGTCCAGTTTTATCTGTATCAAATCAAATTAATTTTTTATTAGAGGGTGGGACAGGAACAATAAGAATGAATTTTTACTTTTAAATATAATCGCTACTCACTAAATTAGGGAAAACTTAGTTTTCCCTTTTTTTTTCCCTCTGAATTTGTTTTTCGATGTCTCTTTTTTTAATAATTTCTCTTTTATCATACATTTTCTTTCCTTTTCCTATTGCAACTTGAATTTTTACTAATCCTTTATCATTAATAAATAGTTTAGTTGGGATAAGAGATGCTCCTTTTTCATTAATAGATTTAATGATTTTAGATATTTCAGATTTATTCAGTAATAATTTTTTATTTCTATTAGGGTTATGTAATTCAGAAGTATCATGCTTATATTTCGAAATATAAATGTTTTTCACCCAAATTTCATCATTTAAAATAATACAGAATGAATCACTAATTTTCACCTCTTTATTCCTTATTGATTTTACTTCTCCTCCTTTGAGTTGTATACCTGCTGTAAAATTTTCTGTTAGTGCATAAGAAAATGATGCTTTTTTATTTTTTATTTCAATAATTTTTTTCATTTTTTATCCTAATGAAACATCTAAAATCATCATAATTATAAATCCAATAATTAAACCCATAGTTGCCAAATCTGTGTTTCCTCCACTTTGACTTTCAGGAATAACTTCTTCTACAACAATAAATATCATTGCACCTGCTGCAAATGCTAAAGCATAAGGGAGAATAAAAAACATATTTATCACAAGTAATGCGCCAATAACTGCAAATATTGGTTCCACTATAGCAGATAGTTGCCCCCATTGCCAAGATTTAAATCTACTCATTCCATTTCTTCTTAAAGGCATGGAAACTGCAAATCCCTCAGGAGCATTTTGTATGCCCATACCTATAGCAAGGGCAATTGCTGGTCCTAATGTAAATAAGGCTTCAGAAGAACCAGGAACTGTTAATTGCATTAATTCGGGATGAGCAAATGCTCCAAATGCAACTCCAACCGCTAAGCCCTCAGGTATATTATGTAATGCAATTGCTAAAATTAAAAGTTCAGTTTTTTTTAAGTCAGTTTTTGGTCCTTCAGCTTTTTTTATATCATCAAATAAATGTAAATGAGGTATTTTTTTGTCTAAAAAGTAAATAAATAAAGCGCCAAAAAAGAATCCAACTGCAGGAGGAAGCCATTTTGGTAAAGATGAAATACCTTCTAATTTTTGCACTTCAGCAATTTCAATAGCAGGTGATAACAAAGACCAGAAACTTGCCGCTATCATAACTCCACCAGTAAAACCAAGACACATATCAAGTATTTTTCTATTGGTAGACTTAAAAAAAAATACTAATGAGGCGCCTATGGCAGTTAGAATCCACGTAAATAATCCACCAACTAAAGCCATTAGTACAACTCCAAATTTTTCTCCTCCAATTTTTTTAATTGAAAGAAAAAATTCAATTAAATAATTATCAACAAGAAATTCCATATTCTTCTTCTTTTTTTTAGATTTGTAAATATAAAAAATATAAAATTTATGTATTATTTTTTCTTTTTTTTATCGTCAATTAATAAATTTTTTCTTCCCAAATTATACAAATATAAAATGCAAAATTTTAATAAATTTCAATTTGTTTTATTAGGATATAAATATTGGGTAACAAAAAATTATTTAAAATATAAAAAATGAAAAAAAAAAAGTTTTCCAATGATTTAACTAATATGCTTGGAATTGATTTTCCAATAATAGTTGCTCCAATGTTTTTAGTATCAAATTCAAAAATGCTAATTGAGGCGAGTAACTCTGGTATTACAGGCTGTGTTCCAGCTTTAAATTATAGAACAATTGATGAATTAAAAAAAGCAATTATAGAGATTAAGAAGAAATCTAATGGCCCATTGGGTGTAAATTTAATTGTAAATAAATTCAATACTAAAATGTTAGAGCAATTAAAAATTTGTATTGATAATAAAGTTGATTACATTATAACTTCTCTTGGAAATCCTTCAACAGTAATTGACAATTGCAAGTCTCATGGTATTAAAGTTTTTTGTGACGTTGTTGATTTAAAGTATGCAAAAAAAGTAGAGGAGTTAGGTGCGGACGCAATAATTGCTGTAAATAATAAAGCGGGTGGACATCTTGGTCCTATGTCACCTGAAAAGTTGATACCTTTATTGGTTGAAAATTGTAAAATACCTATTATTTCTGCTGGTGGAGTTTCAAGTTACAAAGAATTAAAAAAAATATTAAAATTAGGAGCATCAGGAGCTTCAATTGGAACTCCTTTTATTGCTACTTATGAATCTGACGTTTCACAAGAATACAAGCAAGCAATTGTTGATTATGGGTCAAGTGATATTGTTGTAACTGATAGAATAAGTGGTTCAAAATGCACAATCATTAATACTCCTTATGTTCAGAGTTTACCACTAAAGGCAAATAAATTTGAAAGATTCTTATTTAAAAATAAATGGTTAAAAAAATATTTTAAAATGTTTAGATGGTCTAAAGGAACAAAAATGTTTAAAAATTCAGCATTTGCAGCTACATATAAAACTGTTTGGTGTGCAGGGCCATCACTAGAGGGAGTAAAGGCAATTAGACCTCTTTCAAAAGTTGTATCAGAATTAACTGATAATTTTTCTATGACCTAGGATGATAATTTACCATTTCCTCTTTTAAATAATTTGTGTCTAAATGAGTATATATTTCTGTTGTAGTTATGTTTGAATGTCCTAGCATCTCTTGTACAGCTCTCAAATCTGCTCCACCTTCTACTAAATGAGTTGCAAATGAATGTCTAAAAGTATGAGGGCTAATATTTTTTTTTATTCCTATTTTTTGACAAGCTGTTTTTACGATATTAAAAACTAAAATTCTACTTATTTTTTTTCCTCTTCGATTTAAAAATATATAATCAGAATTACTTTTTTCAATTTTAAGCTTAGATCTTATATTATCAATATAATATTTTAAATAAGTTGATAATTTTTTATTTATTGGTGTAATTCTTTGTTTGTTTCCCTTACCGATAATTTTGATGTATCCATCAATAAAGTTAATTTCTGATATTTTCAAATTAACTAGCTCTGTAACTCTGAGGCCGCAGGAATACAAGCATTCAATTATTGTTCGATTTCTTTCACCATTTTCTTTGCTTAAATCGAAACTACTAATTATTCTATCAATTTCTCCTGTACTTAATACTATTGGAAGTTTTTTTTCTAGTTTTGGTGAATATATTTCTGAGCTAGGGTTCTGGTTTATCTTTTCATCAAATATTAAATAATTATAAAAAGTTTTGATACTTGAAATAATTCTTGCTTGAGTTCTTGCAGATTTTTTACTGATATTTAAAAAATTAATATAGTTTATTATGTCGTCTCTTTTAATTTTTAAAGGTTTTTTTTTTGAAAATTTTGCCAAATTATTAATGTCTCTAATATACGCATCTACAGTGTTTTTAGAAAGACTTCTCTCAATAGATAAATATATATAGTATTTCTTTATAGCTTTGTTCCAATCCATTTTTTATCTTTAGTATAAGATAGTAAACATATTATGAAAATCCTTATTATAAATGGACCTAACCTTAATTTATTAGGTAGAAGAGAGATTGATATTTACGGTAAAGTTAGTTTTGAAGAATACTTAATTAAAATTAAAAATAAATTCTCTGATCATTGTATTGATTATTTTCAAAGTAATATTGAGGGTGAAATTATTGACAAAATTCAGTCCTCTGATTGTGTATATAACGCAATATTAATTAACGCTGGTGGCTACTCTCATACATCAGTATCAATTTTAGATGCTATAAATGCAATTTCATGTCAAGTAATAGAAATTCATATATCAAATATATATTCTAGAGAAAATTTTAGAAGTAAATCTATTTTATCTTCAGCTTGTAAAGCAGTTATATGTGGATTTGGTTTGAAATCTTATGATTTAGCTATTGAAGCTCTAGTTGGTTAATTTTTTTTAATTAATGGTATCAAATAAGTATTTTTTCATATATATTTGTATTGCTTTTGAAAACGGTCTGGTAGTTCAGTTGGTTTAGAATACCTGCCTGTCACGCAGGGGGTCGCGGGTTCGAGTCCCGTCCAGACCGCCAATAAAAAGAATAAAAAGCCTTCTGCATGGAAGGCTTTTTTTAATTTTGTTTTTTTTTATTTTTAAAATATGGTACCTAATTGGTTAAATAATTGGATTAAAATTTATAAAGAAAAGGGATTTAAATCTCTCATAAAAGAAAAGGGGTGGATAGTTGGATTTGTTATTTTTATGTTTTTTTTAATTAAGGGTCTTCTTTGGTTAATAATTCCTTATTTAATTGCTAAAGGATTGTTTTAATGCAAAAAAATATTTTTTTAACCGCTTGTGTTTTAGGTTTTTTAGCTGTTTTAATGGGAGCTTTTGGTGCTCATGTTTTAAATTTAGAACAAGCTGCTAATAACATTTATAAAACAGCATCTTCTTATCATTTTTACTCTGTTTTTTTAATATTTGCTATTGGAATTTTAGAACAATATTTAAAATTCAAATATTATAAAATAGCTTTTTATACCTCTTTTTTTGGAATAATTATTTTTTCAGGTTCGCTGTATTTACTTAGTGTCACAAATTTAAGATGGCTTGGTGCAATTACACCCATTGGAGGTTTGCTTTTAGCATTTTCATTTATTACTCTTTATTTAGGATTTAAATCAAAGTCCTAATACTCCAGTTATATTATCTCCCCAAATTAAACAAATACATAAGATAATTGAGTACAAAGCCTGTAGTCCAATTGTTTTCCAATTCGCATCAACTAGTGTTCTTTTATCGTAGTGTTTAAGTATATGTTTAAATATACTGAGGCCAAATAATAGACAAAATAACGTTGGAATTAAAAGAGATGTATTTTGCATCCAAACATATGCAAAATATGACGAACTAACTGCTAATAATAAAAACAAAAGATATATCCATCTGCTTATTTTTTTTCCAAAAGTAACTACAAGATGATTTTTTCCTGTTTTTGCATCACTTTTCATATCAGGAAACTCATTGATCAGTAATATATTGGTAGTTAGAAGTCCTAATGGGACTCCAAGTAGCGAAAGATTTACAATATGCATTCCATATTCTAAAAAATTTGCATCGCCCTGTATCATAGCAAGTCCAGTACCCATTGTTAAAAGTGGCCCAAAACAAAGAAAAATAGTAATTTCTCCAAGTCCTCTTCTTGCAACTAACCTTAATGGTCTTGCAGTGTAAAAGAAACCTAGAAATAAACCAGCTAATGCAAATTGAATTACATCTGAGAAATTAGCTGGGTGTACCTGCATTAAAATAATGCCACCTATTACCATTGCTAGTAGAGTTAGAATAATCCCAAGCTTTCTAGTTCCATTTAAAGTAATAAGTCCTAATTCAATTGCTCTACTTCCTCCTGACACTTGTTGAAAATATTCAGTATTTGCCTCGTCTGTACCGTCTTTTCCGTCAAAGTAGTCATTAAATACATTAACACCTAAATGTGCTAATAATATACCTAATAATGTTAAACCAAATACAGACCAAGATACAGCTACATCTCCTTGCCCTAAAAAGTATGCTCCAACAACAAAAATTGGCAATAGCGATGCTGAGGTAAATGGCATTCTTGTTATAGCTAAACCTTTTATCATTTTAGTAGAAAATTTGATTGGCACAACTACATCTTTTTCGATTACTTCAGTTACACCACAATATCCAGTTTGAGGGTTCTCTTTTCCATTAGCAAAAGTTGGTGTAATTCTAATTTTTGCATTTATTTTTTCTCCATTTTTGTGCACAAAGTACGTTTCACCACTGTATTCTCCTTTTTTTACAGCTGTATCAAGCCATCCTGCAACGTTTTGAAGAACTATTTCACCAGGGGAGAAAATAGAAACTCTCTTTTTTCCAATTAATTCTTCTTTTTTGTATCCAAATATTTTTTCAGCGCCTTCATTCATTGTTTCAATTACGCCTTCCATATCGCATGTTATTGTACTTTTCATGATGTTTTTTTTTTATTTGAATTACGAATATATAAAACCCCAACAAATTACTATATTTTTTAATATTTTTTTTTAAAAAAAAATTATTCAAAATATTATTTATAATATAATTTCATCTGTTATTTTTAATTGTTTTGTGTTGAAATATTTACAATTATTTATTTAGAATAATTCTAAATAAATAATTGTAAAATAACTTAGTATTGTAGTTTTTAATGCCTAATTTTATATAAAACTAAAAATGAAAATATTTCTCTTATTTTTTATCTCAATTAACACGATATTTTGTCAAGAAATTATCCAAATTGGTATGGGTGTTTCATATGAATATGATATTTATTATTCATTTGAAGACGGAATAACTGGTTTTCCAGAAAGAAATAATTGGGAATTAGCATTTTCAACAGATCTTTCAAGTGGAAACATAAGAATAAACAGTGGTGGACCTGTTAACTTATATGAGGCATCACAAAGCTTAGATAATTGGTTAGAAATCACATCTTTAGAATCTAATTATCAACAAATTAGAAATAGTAATTTATTTTGGGAAACAGGTGCATTTATAAATAATTATTTAGATAATGTAAATAGCGGATGGGGGACATATACAGAAGATGAGCAATCTATTATTGGTGAAAAAATTTATATAATTGACTATCCTGGTGGTCAAAAAAAAATAAGAATAAATAGTTTTAATTTAGGAGTATTTAATTTTACTGTTGCTAACCTCGATGGTTCAAATGAAGAGGAATTAAATATTGATGTTAATTCTTATCAAAACAAAAAATTTATTTATTATTCTATAGATGACAATCTAATTATTGATCGTGAACCTGATAAGGAAAATTGGGATCTTTTATTTAGTAGATATGAAGAAGAATATGTTTCTTTGAATCAGGACACTATGCCTTACATTGTAACTGGAGTTTTGACTAACAATAATTTAACTTATCAATTTAATGGTTCTGTTGAAACAATTCCTGAAATTGAAATATCTAATTTTAATTATGAAATAAACACCATAGGATATGATTGGAAAGAGTATAATGGTTCATTTGTAGTTTTGCCAGACTTGTCTTATTATATATTTAATCAAGATCAAACAAAATTATTCAAAATCGTTTTTGAAAGTTTTTCTGGTCAATCTTTTGGAAATTTATCTTTTTACGTTGAGGAAATAGATTCTTCAGATATTTTTGTTTTAGAAAATCATAAATTACCAATTAAAGTTTTTCCTAATCCTAGTAATGGGTTTTTTAATTTGGAATCAGAAACATATGATTTTAATATCAATATTTTTAATTTAAATGGAAAGAAAATTCTATCAAAAGAATGTGTTGATTTTTGTAATTTTGATTTGACAAATTTTTCAAAAGGTGTTTACATATTAAATTTTGAAAATGAGAGTATGAATTTTGTAAAAAAAATTATAATTGAATAAAAAAAATATATTTATACACCCTTTTATTTTTTTGTTTTGCCTTGGGTTTTTTCACTTTAATAGTTATTCCCAAATAATTAAATTAACTGATATTGAAACAAAGAAGTCAATTTCAGGAGCTTTGGTTAAATTATATCAAGATGATGAAAGAACAGTTATCTCTAATGAAACTAAGTTTAAAAAAAGAATTTACTCAACTAAAAATGGTACTATTTTTATTGATAACAACGCCCCTTTCAGACTTAATATCTCTCATATTAGTTTCTCAACTTTAGATACCATCATAAGTTATTACAAAGACACAATTTTTCTTTCTTTACAAAAATCTAAAACACCTCTTGATGAAGTGGTTGTTACTGCTCAAATTGGGGAAGAGTCAGTATATAAATCTGTTAATAGTTTTATTTTGATTTCTAAAAAAAAGATTCAGGAAAATGCTTCAAATAACTTAGTTGATTTGTTAAATACACAAGCTTTATTTGATATTCAATTTGATCAGTCTCTAGGATCCGCTTTATCCATACAGGGCATGGATGGAAATAATGTTAATATTTTAGTTGATGGTATTCCTATTTTAGGAAGGAAAGGAGGCCAAATTGATCTTGGTCAAGTAAATTTATCAAATGTAGATAGGGTTGAAATTTTAAAAGGACCTGCTGCAGTTTCTTATGGAACAAATTCAACTGGTGGGGTTATTAATTTAATAACAAACACAATTCAATCTGACAACCTAACTTTTAATAGTTATTTTGAAAATATTGGTTTGTCGCAGCTCAACATTAACTCTAGAAAAATTGTTAATAATCAAAATTTTCAATTTAATATTGGAACATACGATTTTTTAGGTATTGGTAATGAAAATGAAAGAAGTATGAATTGGAATCCTAAAAAACAAAACTTTGGTGATATATATTGGGAAAATAATTACGACAGATACAAAATTCAATTTAAAAGTTCAATTTTTGAAGAAAAAATCATTGATTTAGGTAATGAAAATTTTCCGCCTTTTGATGGAACAGCGATAGATAATCATTATTCAACTATTAGAAATACTCATTATTTAAGATATAACAGATATTCAGATTTTTACAATATCAATAGTTTATTCTCATATTCATCAACAAAATTTAATAAAGAACAATATTATATTGATTTAATAAATAATTCTTCAGAACAAACTACAAGTATAGAATATAACTCACAAGATTTATTTAGTAGTTTTTATAATAGATTAGAATATAACAGATTTAGCTCGGACATTTATAAGGTTCAAATTGGATTAGATTTTAATTACGAAGAAGTTAAAGGTCCAAAAATCAAAGAAGGAAATGCAAGTGTATTTGAGCAATCTTTTTTCTTTCAAAGTAATATGAAAATTACAAATAATTTAAATACTCAGTTGGGCATCAGAATTCCCTATCATTCTATTTATTCAGCTCCAATAATACCCTCGCTTTACTTGAAGTATGATTTTAGTCCTAAACTAACTATCAGGACGTCTTACGCCAGAGGGTTTAGAGCTCCTTCAATTAAGGAATTATTTTTAGAGTTTATTGATAGTAATCATAATATAGTAGGTAACCAAGATTTAGATGCTGAAAAATCTCATTCATTACAAGCTTCAGTTTCTTATTTTCCAATTAGAGAGGCCAATAATTTTTTATCCTTCAATGGTGAATTCTATTTAAACGATTTAGAAAATCAAATTAGCTTAGCTCAAATTCAAAATTCAAATGAATATACATACTATAACATAGATGAATCTTTATATTATGGTTTAAACCTAAAATTAAAATGTGAACTAGGTGAAAGAAATACTTTTGATTTTATGTGGAATAATTATATAGTAAAAAATAATATTTTAGATTATAAACGACCGAAGCAAAATTTAAGTGCATCTTATTCTTATTATGAAAAAGAGTACGGTTTTGGTTTTAATTTAAATTGGAAATTTAAATCTAAAAGCGAATATGAGAGATTTAATGAATTAGGTATTTTGGAAACCTTTTTTCAAGAATCATACAATTTATGTAATGCTAGTTTATCTAAGGAATTTTATAAAATTAATACTTCAATCAAATTTGGTTTTAAAAATATTTTCGATGTTAAAAGTATTCAATCTGGTATACAGGAAGGATTTCATGATCAAGAGGATGTAACTATCTCCTGGGGAAGAACTAACTTCTTAAGTATTATATATAAGCCTTTCTAAAAAAAACATCAAGAATTATTATTCAAATCTACTAAACCATCTGGAAGTTGAAAAAATACAATTCTATTTTTTTTATCTACTTTCTTTATAAAATCTGTAACTAAAGGAATAAAAATTTCTTTTTTTTCTTCAGTTTCAATTATCATTAAATTTTGCGTATTTAAACTTAATATTTCAGAAATTGATCCTATTAATTTTTTAGAGTTATATGCAGAAAAATTAACTAATTCATCAAATTTTGTTTTTTCTGTGTCAACTTTTAAATATTTTTTGTCTAAAAATATGTTTTTTTTTAACAGATGATTTATTTTTTCCTCATTCTCTAGTCCATCAATCTTTAATTCTAAGAAAGTATTTTTCTTAGAATTAGTATTAACAACTTTATATGGAATTAATTGATTTTCAATCTCAACATATATAAAATCTACATCTAAATAACTATTTGGGTAGCCATTTTCAATTTTGATGGAAATTTTTCCTCTGAAACCTATTTTCTTTGAGACATAGCCAAGGTAGAATAAAGATGATTTTTCCATAATAACATAACTGTGTTTTTTTAATAGCTATTATTATTTATCATCTTCAGCAGCAGGTGCCTCTTCAGCAGGTGCCTCTTCAGCAGGTGCCTCTTCAGC
>TARA_B100001121_G_scaffold291124_1_pt1 | contig 11522 bp, 8 predicted proteins | sample TARA_B100001121 | Tara Oceans TARA_B100001121 (sample SAMEA2622817) | marine metagenome | biome: marine biome (ENVO:00000447); feature: surface water layer (ENVO:00002042); material: "saline water (ENVO:00002010), including plankton (ENVO:xxxxxxxx)" | depth 5 m
TTAAAAAATATATCTATTCAGCTATGAGTGGTGATGCAACAGCTTCAGACGCAGGTGCACTTACTATTGCAGCTAATTCTGTAGAAGGATCGATGTTAAACAATAACGTCATTTCAGGACAAACTGAAATGACTGGAGACGTTGCAGATGCAGACGAATTATTAATATCAGATGGAGGAACCATTAAAAGAGCTGATTTTAGTGTTGTAAGAGATGCTATTTTCAATGATATTAGTGGCGACGCAACAGTAGCTGCTGGCGGTGCATTAACAATTGCAAATGATTCAGTTCAAAAAGCAATGGTTAATTCAGATGTAGTTACAGGTCAAACAGAACTATCAAGTAAAGATGATAATGGAAACGATGCAATTTTAGTATGGGATAATTCAGCTAGCTCGCTTAAAAAAATGACATTAAATACTTTACTATCTGGAACTGGTAGTAGCGGTAACTTATCTAATATTGTTGAAGATACAACACCTCAGTTAGGTGGATCTTTAGACGTTAACGGTCAAGATATTGTTTCAGTTTCTAATGGTAATATTACATTAACACCAAACGGTTCAGGTGTGGTTAGAATTGATGGTACATCTGGTATTGATATGCAAAGTGGATCTATTTCTGTTAAAAACAGCGGTTCAGTTTCTAATATTAAACTATATTGTGAAGTTGGAAATGCACATTATACACAATTACAATCAGCAGCACATGGAAGTTATAGCGGAAACATTACATTAACATTACCAACTTCTACAGGAACACTTGTAGGTACAGGTGATTCGGGAACAGTTACTAATGGAATGTTAGCAGGATCAATTACAGCATCTAAGATGAATAATGCAATATTTGCAGACTTAGAAACTTTAGGTGCTCCTGCTTCTGATGGTCAATTTATTGTTGCTACAGGTTCTGGAGCTTTTGCATATGAAAGTGCTAATACAGCAAGGACATCATTAGGATTAGGAACAGGAAATAGTCCCGAATTTACAAGCTTAACTCTTACAGGTCAAGCTGGTTCTTTAGCAATGAACAGTCAAAAAATTACAGGTTTAGCAACACCAACTTCTGATGGTGATGCAGCTACTAAAGCTTACGTAGACAGCGTTGCACAAGGTTTATCAGCTAAAGATTCTGTTAGAGCAGCAACTACAGAAAACAAAACATTGGCTTCTTCATTTTCTAATGGTAAATCAATTGATGGTATAACTTTAGCAACTGGTGATAGAGTTCTTATCAAAAATCAAACATCGGGTGCAGAAAATGGTATTTATACTGTAAATGCTTCAGGCGCACCAACAAGAGCTGTAGATTTTGATGCAAATGCTGAAGTAGCTAAAGGAGCATTTGTTTTTGTAGAAGAAGGAACTGTAAATGCAGATTCAGGATTTGTACTTACTACTGACGGTTCTATAACACTTGGAACGACATCTTTAACATTTACACAATTTAGCGGTGCAGGTCAAATTACTGCAGGAGACGCTTTAACTAAAAGCGGAAATACACTAAATGTAAAAGTTGACGATAGCTCAATTGAAGTTAATTCAAATGAATTAAAAGTTAAAGCTTCAGGCATTACAAGTGCTATGTTAGCCGGCGCAATTGCTAACTCTAAACTTAATCAATTAACTACAGCTAATAAAGTTGCTTTATCTTCATTGGACTTAGACGGTGGAACAGATATTGGTGCTGATCTTGTTGATGCAGACTTAATTGTTGTTGATGATGGTGCTGGTGGAACAAATAGAAAAGCAGCACTTTCTAGAGTCAAGAAGTATGTATACTCAGCTATGAGTGGTGATGCAACAGCTTCAGATGCTGGCGTTTTAACAATCGCAAATAATGCTATAGAAACAGCAATGGTTCATTCAAATGTAATCACAGGCCAAGATGCTAAAAATTCTACTGTTAACGGCAGCGATCTAGTTCTTATAGCAGATTCAGAAGATTCAAACAATCTAAAGAAAATGACACGCACTAACTTTGTTGCAGGATTAGCAGCAGGATCAGTTGCTGCTGATGATATATCAACGGGTGATGCTGCAGTAACAATAACAACATCTTCAGGTGACACTAATATCAAATCAGCTGCAGGTGACGTTTTAATTGAAGCAGAAAATAATGCTAAAAAGGTTACAATTAAAGGTGATCATGAAAGTAGCACAGCTATTCATTTAGATGGTAATGCTAACGCTGCTTCTATTGTTGATATTGATGCTGGTGTACTTGATATAGATGCAACTGCTGGTATTACAATGGATGGTACTACATTATCTATTGATGGTACAGATGATTCTAACTTAACAGTTACAGGATCAGCTAAGGACTTAGATATCGCAGTTGCTGGTGGAGGAACACAAGAATTACGAATAACTTCAGCAGGTACAGGAGCTAGTGCTCTACACTTAAATGCAAGTGCTGGTGGTATTAATATCGATTCAGCAGACATGATTGATATTGACGCTGCTGATGAGATTACAATTGATACAACTTCAGCTGACGGTCATATTGCAATAACTTCTGCACATACTGCAGGCGATGCTATATTAATTAGCGCAAATGCTGATGCAGGATCTATTTTAAACGTTGACGCAGGTATCATGGATGTTGATGTACAAGGCACTTATACACTTGATGCAACAGGTATATCATTAGATTCAGATGCAGCATCTAACTTTTCAACATCATCAGGTGCATTAACACTTTCAGGAGCAGGAGGCGTTGATATTAATGGAGGATTAGGATCAACTGGAGTAACAATCTCTGCAACTGGAGCAATATCAGCTGATGGTAGAATTGTAACAGATGATACAACAAACGCTACATCAACTACAGACGGTTCTATACAGACAGACGGTGGTTTAAGTGTTGCTTTAGATGCTGTAATAGGTGATGATTTATTATTAAAATCAGATAACTCAGTTTTACACTTTGGTGCAGATTCAGAAGTTACATTGACACATGATCCTGATGTTGGTCTTATGCTTAAAAATACTGAAACGGGTGATGACAAACCAGTTAGACTAACATTGATTTCTGGAGAAAGTGAATTATCTAATGGGGAAGTAGTAGGTAGTATTGATTTTAAAGCCACTGATACTAATGGATTTACAGGAGTTTTAAGTAGCATTGAATCAGTTACACAATCAACGTTCTCATCTACATCTAAAAATCAAACTAAGCTATCTTTTAAAACTTCAACAGGTGGAAATGCTGCTACTGAAGTTATGTCAATAAATCACCAAGGGTATCTTTCAGTTTATGGTGGGCTAGGTGTAGACGGTGATACATCTACTTTCTCTTCAGCAAATTCTACAGATCCTTTAGTTATAATTAAAAATACAACTAATGATGCTAATGGTGCTAGATTAAGATTCGTAAAGGACAAAGGAGCAGCTGGCGCTGACAATGATGTTGCAGGTTTAATTGAATTCTATGCTGATGATGACAATCAGGATCAGGTTAAGTTTGCTGAAATCAAAGCTCAAGTAGCTGATGCTACTAACGGAGAAGAAGGTGGTAAGTTAACATTAAGTGTTGCAGAGCATGATGGCACATTAACGCAAGGTTTATTAATATCTGATGGCTCTAAAGATGGTGAAGTTGATGTAACAATTGGCGCAGGAAATGACTCTGTAGTAACAATACCTGGTGCACTTTCTGTAGGTCATCAAAGTGCAGAACATCACATCCAAGGTCCAGTTTTGTTTGATTCAATTTTGAATATATTTTCTTCTGGTTTATTTAATGATTATCCTGTAGTTCAAATAAAAAATACTCATAGTGGTGCGAATGGAGGTAAATTACAGTTTATTCAAGATAAAGGTGCTGCTGGTGCTGACGGTGATAAACTTGGCTCTATAGAATTTAGAGGAGATGATGCTGGTCAAAACATAACAGCATTTGCTTCAATTGTTGCAGAAATTTCTGAAGCTGACGATACAGATGAAGCGGGTAAACTATCACTATTTGTTGGGGAAAGTGATGGAACTACTACTTCATTAACTGCAGGTTTAGTAATAGAAGGTGAACATGCTACAGATGGTGAAGTTGATGTAACGATTGCTGCAGGAACTGGATCAACAACAACTGTTGCAGGTAATTTATCAGTTTCTGGAACATCTATAATCCCAACTTCAGCAGATGGTGCTTCACTTGGAACTGCTTCGTCAGAATGGTCTGATTTATATCTTGCTTTGGGTGGTCAAGTACTTTTTGGAAATAATCAAAAAGTTACTATAACTCATCATGAAAATAAAGGATTAATATTAAAGAATGGTAATGTTGGAGATGATAATCCTTTTGTTTTAACTTTACAAACTGGTGAGACAGATATAGCTGTTGATGATGTAATTGGTACAATAAACTTCCAAGCACCTGATGAAGGAACTGGAACAGATGCTATTTTGGTTTGTGCAGGAATTGATGCTGTATCTGAAGGCGATTTTTCTGCTAGTAATAATGCAACTAAACTATCATTTAAGACAGGAGCAAGCGAAGCTGCATCTGAAAAGATGAGTTTAAGTAGTGGTGGTAATTTAACAGTTTTGGGTGATATTATATTAGATGATGGTGGATCATTAAAAGAAGCTGGTGGTACAGCAGCAATAACATTTGATGGATCAGGTCACGTGACAAAGATTGGTCAAGATTCACCTTCTAATAACGAAGTATTAACATGGGATGGATCAAAAGCTGTTTGGGCAGCTGCAAGTGGCGGAGGAAGCACAGCAGCAGATGATATATCAACCGGTGATGCTGCAGTAACAATCGCAACTTCATCTGGTAATATAACCATTGATGCTCAAGGAAGTGATACAGACATCATATTTAAAGGCACAGATGGTTCAACTGATACTACTTTCTTAACTCTAGACGGCTCAGATGCTGGTACAGCTACTTTCAATCATGATATTAAATTACCTACTAATGGTGCTCAGATAACAATGGGTTCATCAGATGATGTTAAAATAACACACTCATCAAACTCAGGTCTTATTATTACTATGGATGGAGATGGAGACGGTTCTTATGATCCAACAATAGAAGTTAAATCTGATCATACTGATGCTTATGGGCCAAGATTAATTCTTAAACATGCAGGAAGTGATGGAGCAACTGATACTATTTATAAGCTATCAGGTGAAGCTTCTAATGGCTCAGGAACAAATAAAATTTATACATCGATAAATTCTAGAAAAGTTACTCATTCAAACGGGTCGGAAGATGGTAAAATTGTTTTTCACACTATATCTAACGGCAGTTTAACTCAAGCACTTAATCTTGATGGTTCAGCAGGTGGAACAGCTAGCTTTTACAATGATATAATTCTAGCATCTGACGATTCTATTGTCAAATTTGGTGCAAATAGTGATGTAACTTTAACACATGTACATAATAAAGGTCTTCTTTTAGAAACTGGTACTCAAGCTGATGCACCTACTTTTGAGTTGAAAAATGCTCATGGCGGTAATTCTGGTCCAAGTATCATATTAAATAAAAACGGCGCATCTGTTGCAGATGATGATGTAATTGGTAACATTGACTTTGTAAGTGAAGATGATGCAAGTAATGTACATACATTTGCAAAGATTCAATCACAAATATCTGATGCTTCATCAGGTGCAGAAGGTGGTAAATTATTATTACAAGTAGCTGAACATGATGGTACTTTAACGTCAGGTTTAATTTTAGCTGATGGTGATGCAGATGGTGAAATTGATGCAACAATCGGTGCAGGTTCATCATCAGTAACAACTGTTGCAGGTAAGTTATCACTAGGTGGTGTTACTTATGAATTCCCGACATCAGATGGTTCTTCTAATCAAGTTCTTAAAACTGATGGATCTGGAAATCTTGACTGGGTTGCTCAATCTGGTAGTGGTGGAGGATTTACATATTCTGCAATAACATCTACAACTACTGCACAAGTTGAATATCACTACAGTGTTAACACTTCAGGCGGCGCAGTTACATTAAATCTTCCAGCAAGATCTGGTATTACAGCAGGTAAAGAAATAAGAGTTAAATTGGCAACAGCTGGAAATGATTTAACTATTGACGCAAATAGCACAGAAACAATTGATGGATCTGAAACATTAGTTTTGAATGTAGCAAATCAATCTGTAACATTAGTTGCAGGCAGTGCTACAAACTGGGAAATTGTTTAACATAAGTAATAAATATTCTATCTATAACTGATATATACTTATAGGATATAAATAATAAATTATAGAGAGAATATTGTATTATGAGTCATAATAAAATAACTGTAGCTGGACAAAGCCCAAATAGTAGTGGAAATATATCTATAGATTCTTTAAATATAAGCGATTTAGGAGATGTAACAATATCGTCAGCTTCGTCAGATCAAGTTATAAAATATGATGGATCTGGTTGGGTAAATGCATCAGCACCTTCAGGCTCAGCAAGTTATATTTTAATAGGTCAAGGAGAGACTTCAGCTTATTCAAATAGTGGTGCATCAAATTTAAATGCTAATAGCTATTTAGAGATATATGATACAAGCCCAAAAAATACAATAACAGGTGCTTCATTAACGACTTCTTCAGACTGGACCTCATCAGTAACTTTACCTGCTGGGCAATATTTCGTTCAATGTCAAACTAAAGTATCATTTTCAGCAAGCGGTTATTTATTATATTCATTAGCAAATACTTCTAATAATTCAAATGTTTCTGCAGGTGCTCTAATAGGAGATAATGCAACTTCTTATGCAAGTGGTGTAGCATCAACAATCCAATCATATATAAGTCTTTCAAGTAACACAACAATTGGTATTAAATTAGGTCAAGTTTCTAACTTAGATAATAAAACTAATCAAGGAAACGATATATCAGAGCATACATTTCTATTAATAGTAAAAATATAAGTTGTAGTATAGCAATATGAGTCATAATATTTTAAAAGTAAACAATGAGAAACCAAATAATCAAGGAAATATTCCTATAAATTTAGGTACATATACAAACCTAAGCAGTGTAAGTAGCGATAATATACTAAAACATGACGGGTCTAATTGGGTAAATGGATCAAGTACTGTATTTCCTGTTGACTTAATATCGGGATTTCATTTTAGAACTGGTTCTTACGGTACGGGAGGTTATTATTACAGTGTAGGAAACTACTTAGTAAATCGTCATCATACTAATAGAGCTAATAGATATAGTTCAGACTCGTCTTTTGTAACTTTAACAGCAGCAAATACTTCTGTAACAAGTAATAATTCAAGTTGGTTTGAAGCAGTAAAAATTACAAATGCAGGTACTTATTTATGTATGTATAGTGTAGGTTGTGCATCAGGAACGAGTATTTCTTATAGATGGAAAGATCATGACGGTAATTATTTTAGCAATAAAGCAACTGTTCAATTTTCAAATAATTCTTGGGGCGCTTTATGTACTGGTATAGTGACAACTTCAGGATCAAATGAAATAATAAAAGTTGTATGTACAAATGTTTCTGGAAATGTTAATTTAAATCAAGATGAAGAAGCATATGCATCTAGTATGACAATAATGAAATTAGGATAAAAAGGATAAAATTATGTGGATAAAAGTTAAGTGCTTGCAAGATATAACTAAAGGCGATGTATTATCATATGATTCTTCACAACAATTATGGGCTAAATCTAGTTCTCTGACAACACCATTAGGCGTTGCTAGAAAAGATGCAGTTTTAAAACCTGAAACTGATGATGTCTATATTGTAGAAATACAATTGCAAGGTCAAGTTGAAGCAAAAGCATCTAGAGATATACCTGATGAAGGCGGTGAATTAAACGTGGAAAACGGCATGGTTTATGTTGACAACAATGCAAATCACGACGGAATAGTTTGTCCAAACTTCTTAGACCATCCAAGTAGAACTTCAGGAAGTCTCGTTACTGTTATTATAAGATAAAATATAAAGAAAGGCATATATTATGGCATATTTTCCCCCTAGACACCCAAAATTTGAAATAGAGGTTTATCCTATCGCATTTCAATATATTAATCACTCAACTAAATGGTATCGTTTATTTATGAATCCAAATATTTTATTTAATAATAACAATATAACTTCTTCGCACTTTAAAATAATAAATCAGATACCCGATAAAATACATAATATTGATTATGGGCAATATTATTTTTCTGATGGTGTGTATAGATTGAAGTTTTCGTGTAGTAGAAGATGGCAAATTAGTCAAACATTACCATCAAGCTTGCCTGATGTTTCCATGAGAAGTGTTGGTCTTTCATCTTCTAATAGAGGAGATCTTACTATTTTAGAGCCTGCAAGTGGAAGCATTGTAGATACAGGTCATACTGTATCTTCCGGATACAGAGTTGTAGATATTAATTTTTCTCAACTTATTGAAATAACAAACACAACAGGTAAAAGTTATGGTGTCGACTTCCACCTATCAGGAATTGGTTCTTATGATACTTCTGATAGTAATAGTGAAAAAATCTACAAATGGAAATCAACTCTAGAGCTAATAGAAGACAAAACTGTTTCTTCAAATCAAAGTTAAAGGTAAAAAGGTAAAGAAATGTCTCAAAAAGTATTTAAATTAGAAATAAGTCCTGACGTCTTTAAACATTCAATTGTATCTTTTAATCAAAAATGGATACTTTCAAACACTTCAGATGGATTATTAGGAGTAGTTCAAGATATTTTAGAGGAAAATGGTAAACATTACGGGTTTATAACTTTTTCTGGTTGCTGTGAAGTTTTTCTTTCTAAAGATTTATATGAATTAAATGGCGTTAAAGCTTCTATAGAAAATGGAAAAGTTTACTTTGATTCATCAGATAATTCATCAAAAAAGTTTATTTTACCTGTTAATGTAAATAATATAAATTTAGCAAGCAATGAAAACGGTCAATATTTACCAAAAGACAATAATGTACATATACAATTGTAGAATAAGATTTTAAGTAATTTAATAGTTTATTCTATTTAAATATATTTATTAATAACTGAAAGTTTTAATATGGCTCATTTAATAGAAACAAATAAACTACAAAATCATATTCATAATGTAGATACTAGTTTTACTCAAGAGCAAATATCTGATACTGTAGAGTATTATCCCGGTTCAGGAGTAACATATACACCTACGTCTAGTGCTAGTAAAGTAATCTATGAATGCAATTTACAAGTATCATGGGATCCTGATGGTAAAGGATCATATCCATGCACAAGATTACAGTATTCTACAGATAGTACAAATTATATAGATGGTAATTGGACAACAATATCTGGAACACAAATGTTAGAAGGTAATAATTCAAATACATTAGATTATAATTGGCATAATTTTATGTGGCTTTATATAATAGATTCGTGGTCAGGAGAAAGAAAGTTAAGGCTTTCAGGAAGAGCTTATAGTAATACGTATGAGTATACAATAGGTAGGTCTTATAATACACAACCAAACTCAGGAAATGGTACAGACTTTCCTTATGGCGAAAGTCGTCTTTTAGTAATGAGATTAGAATAAAAGCATTTTAAAATCGTAAATTCAATATATTTAGATATAGTATAAACAAGGAATATTTTTATGAGTCATTTAATATTGTTGCCCCCAGAAGTTAAAGCAACAACAACTTCAAACTTTACAGTATCTTTGACACCTTCAAATACTACTTTATACAATGATGATGAGGTAATTTATGCAGTAAGCAATGGTAGTACAGCAGTTACTGCAACTTTACCAACTGCATCTGGAATAGAAGGAAAAAAAGTTAACATTAAAGTACTAGGGACAGCTAATGTAACAGTTGATGGAAATAGTAGTGAAACGATAGATGGATCAGCAACTTTTGTTATTTCTACACAATATAGTAATGTAACTTTAATATCAGATGGAACAAACTGGTTAATAATATAACTATTTTAGGAATAATTTATGTATAAATTCACTTTTTTTTATATAATATTAAATGAAAGTGAGGTCTGTTATGACTATTTTAAAAGAGCATGTCTCTTATTCGGAAGTAAAGCAATGGAAAGAGTGTGGGTGGAGACATAAGCTTCTATATATTGATAAGATTAAAACATTTGAAGAGTCTCCACATTTGCACTATGGAACAATAATACATGATGCTTGCGAGCATTATTTAAAAACACAAGAACTTAAAGTAGAAGAAGCAAAAAAAAAGATAATTCAAGCTTGGGATGAACATGGATTTGATTCTAATGACTACATAATTTTGCAAACTAATAGAGCAACTTTACAAGGTTGGAAGTACAAACACGACAATTTAAATAATTGGTTAATGTGGGCAGAAAATAGTATAAATGCATTACCAGATTTTTTAAACAACACATTTCCAGGATGGGAATGTGTTGCTGCTGAAGATGCTTTGTATGAGTCTATTGACAAAATAGATACAAAGTTTAAAGGTTATATTGATTGTATAATAAAAGTTCCTTTTAAAAATACATTTAAATACTGGATAATAGACTGGAAAACTTCTAGTGGAAGAGGATGGTCTATTGATAAGCAGCGGGATTTTCTAGTTCAAGCCCAATTAATACTATATAAATACTTTTGGGGAACAAGGCAAGATGTACAGATGAACAAAATTATGTGTGGATTTGTCTTACTAAAAAAGACTAAAAATCAGAGTAAGTCATGTCAACTTATTAAAATATCGTCAGGCCCAAAATCAATTGAAAAATCACAAAAGTTAATAAGAAGTATGATATCAACAGTTAATAGAAAATTATATCTAAAAAATAGAAATTCTTGTAAATTTTGTGAATTTAATAATACAGACAAATGCACATAGACACTGGATTAAGAATGAAAAAGAAAATATTATTAATATCAGATCATATTTTATCACCTAGCGGTGTAGGTATACAAAGTAAATATCTGGTTGAAGGTTTAATTAACACAGGTAAATACAAGTTTATTCAAATTGGAGGCGCAAAAGAGCATAAAGACTATAATCCTATTAAACTAAATGATGACTTAGTAATAATACCAACAAAAGGTTTTGGTAATAAAGATATGATTAGATCACTTCTTGTAACAGAAAAACCTGATGCTATTATACTTTTTACAGATCCTAGATTTTTTGACTATATATTTAAAATGGAAGATGAAATTCATCAAGTATGTCCAATATTATACTGGCATGTATGGGATAACAGACCATATCCTGCGTATAATGATCATATATACAATGCTGTTGATTCAATTAATTGTATATCTTATTTAACATACATGTTATTGGAAAGTAAAAACAGAGATAAAACTAGATATATTCCTCATTCTTTGCCAAAAGATTTATTCTTTGAATTAGATGATCTTTCTAAAAAAGATTACAAAGAAAAAGTGTTAGGTAAAGAAAAATCTAAATATTTTACAGGACTTTGGATTAATAGAAATGCAAGAAGAAAAAGATCTGCTGATGTATTAAAAGCATGGCAAATGTTTTTGTTTAAGATTGAACATAAATACGGACATAGAAAAGCTAATCTAATAATGCATACAGATCCTTTAG
>TARA_B100001121_G_scaffold44507_1_pt1 | contig 11522 bp, 8 predicted proteins | sample TARA_B100001121 | Tara Oceans TARA_B100001121 (sample SAMEA2622817) | marine metagenome | biome: marine biome (ENVO:00000447); feature: surface water layer (ENVO:00002042); material: "saline water (ENVO:00002010), including plankton (ENVO:xxxxxxxx)" | depth 5 m
GGGTAGTACTATCTTCGACTTCATCATCAAACACCTCCCAGTCATCGTCATCTGTTGCGATATTATTGGTTTCTTGGTGAGCATTAACGGTTGGTTGGACATTAGATGACGGTTCCTCTGTTTGTACATTCGCTGCGACAATTTCTTGACCCTCAGGAGAATCTTCGCTAACGGTCAAATCATCGGTATCAACTTCATCTGATACTTCCTTTACGCGACGTTTGAATCGGTCGAATAGTCCCACAGTATCACCTCAGTCATCTAAAGTAAGTTCATTACCAAACATGCTTGTCCTACGACGTGATTTTGGCTTTTCTGGTTCAGAAGATTCATTCGATGTTGGTTCTGTTATCGATTCTTGATTGGTTTGCGGTTGCGATTGTAATTTCTCTGCTGCTTGATTAAATTCCTGCGCTAGCGTACCAAGCTTCTCTTCAATGGCTCCAGCCTGCTTGAGAAGGGTTGCATGCAAATCGTTGAATTCTGTTCTCCTTTCAGTGAGTATTTCTATTACATCGCTCCACTTTCTTTCGCCAAATATTCCCGCCCCCAAATCTACTACTGCGGTCCCTTCATCTGATTCATGGTGTTGAAAATTAAGGGTTACCCCTGCACCGATCGAAACATGGGCTTTGGCATCACCCGACTTAGACATGGCCACTAATCTTGCAAGAATTTCCTCGGTTATTTGATGTTCATTGATTACGCCAACTATTTGTTCCATTCTTCGTTGAAGTTCTTCGAGGTGCTGGCGATGGCTTTCGACCAATCGCGCTTTGTTTTGTAATTCAGTGCGGTCAACCATACTCTTCAACCCTCAAGTGGAGTGGGATTAGAAAAAGGCGTCGACTACTCTTCTTCTTGGTTAGGAGCTATGGTCCCGCCTGCCAATTCTATTGCTTCTCTAAATGTGTGGAGGATTTTTGGTTCTGTAGAAGTTCTCGGGTCTATCTCATCAATTGAATCGATTTGAATAGCGCGCCGCTTCGCTTTGTGTTTGGAGCCGATAATTGAATACGCCATGTGCTCTGCAGCATCTTTAGATTCTGCAGGAAGGTCAAGGCTAAACTTGTTTCTTACGCTACCGAATGGTGCAATCCCGGATACTCGATATGCCTTCATCGAGTCGGCGACTTGCATGCTTGGTTTAAACTTCCCGTCGCGGAAAAACACTGGTTTCTTGCGAGACATTGACTAATATTGAGGTTTTGAGATGGTTCATGCGGAGCCTGTTACTGTGTGTGTTGATGGTACTTGTACCGTTAGCAAGCGCAATCTCAGCACCCGCACAAATCGTCGAGGAAGAGTTGGAACCCAACACTTGGCATGAGGTTGTTTTAGTTTCGAGTAATCAGGTATGGACAACAGAAATGTGGAACGATGTGGCGCAAAATGGCGCTTTTCCGTTGCGAGTAATTTCCAGTAATGAATTATTAGTCTGGCAAAAAGAGTATTTGCTGTTAGAATTTGATTACTACCATTCTGAAGTTGCTGAGTGGAAATCAGAGTTGACGATTGACAATAATAATTTTGAATATATCAAAATTTTATTCGAGCCGCGATTGCCAACACAGGCTTATGCTCAAATAGAAAATGACTTATTGCTTAATGGAATTGAAGATTTTGACAGTTCTCGTTACGAGTACTCTGTCATGCCGCAGAGTTTAGTTGTCAAAATTCACAACGAGATGGTGTTGGAATCAATATTAGCAATTCCGGGCATCCTATGGATAGAACCTGTGTTACAAACCGAGGGTCGGAATTTGTTAGCTTCTGCATACATGAGTGACGGCAATGCTGCCTCTCAACCTCAATGGGAGTTTGGATTAAATGGAGAGGGGGTAATATTGGGTGTGGCAGATAGCGGACTTGATATTGATCACTCATGCTTTAGAAATGCCAGTGATTCTATCGGTGATGTTGGTCTACAACATAGAAAAGTTGTCAAGAATAACATTACTATCGATGACGGCGATAATCCAGGTGAAATGGATTACCGGCACGGGACGCATGTTGCAGGGTCGTTGGTTTGCCATGATGTGTATAGTTTCCTAAATCAAGAGAAACCACAAAATGCAACAACAATATCTTACGCATCAAAGTTGGTTTTTCAAGATATAGTTTCTGATGAGGGTTGGGTGCCTCCGGAAAATGTCAGTGATTTGTTGTTGGAGAATACTCTTTCTGGCGGCATTATTCACTCGAACTCTTGGGGCGATGATACTACTGCTTACACCGACAGAACCGCTGATTTCGACCATTGGGCGTTAGAAGTCCCATGGTCACTATCATTTATTGCTCCAGGAAATACTGGTGGACAATTGCTCGAACCGGCAAATGGGCGGAATGTTGTCGCTATTGGCGCCACCACCAAATCAGCAAATCCAGAAATTTGGCAATCCTCCTCTACAGGCCCAACCGAAGCAGGAGGGTTTGGAATATTTGCCGTAGCGCCGGGAGTATCGATTAATTCTGCCAAAGCGGATGGGTTTGATGATTCAATGAATAATGCCTTGCGCGCATCAAGCGGGACGAGTATGGCCACACCAATCGCTGCCTCATTTACTGGAATTATTCAGCAGATGGTAGAACAAGGTTGGATCCTGTCTTCTAATGAAGTCGTCAACCAGTACAACTTGTCAACAATATCACCTTCTTGGTCTGCATTGCCCAACGAAAGTATTGGGCTTGGCGAGGGTTTTACTCCTTCGGGCCCGTTACTCCGTTCCTTGCTTGCAATAGCAACTAAGGACATTACCCAAGATGAGGGATACTTTGTCAGAAATAATGAGGCTGGATGGGGCGTATTGTCTCTTGAGGAGTTGATTGACTTCGGCCAACTTGAAACATCTTTAGGCCAAGAGAATTTAACACCGACTTCAAACGTATGGATTCATGACAGTTTTCGCAACTCGTTTGATGTTGGTGAGTGGTTAACCGAGCGTATTGTTGCATCATCGACAGGAAATATAGCCGATAGCCCATGGAATGGAGGAGGTGCAGAAGGTCCATTTTTGGGTACTGGTGAGGTATGGACTAAACGATTGGTGCCAACTCAAACCGAAGATTTTGAAGTTGTTTTATCGTTCGCTGCAAAACCAGAACCGTTCTTAGTTGACGATTTACGACTAGTGGTGAAGTTGTCTGACGGTGATATGGCATCGGGAGGCGTCTATGATGCTGATGGATTTTCATCCATATTTTCTAACGAAAGTCTCGAGTTCGCCAACATACAGAAATCAAACGAAACAAGTGTCTCGGTGAAAATACCAATGAGTGAATTGGTCGATATATCGTGGTTAGATATAGAAGTACATGCTAACTATGTTGCTCCTGGAAATACTCCCGGAAGTGTTGGTGTTGACGGCGACAGAGTGGGTTTCGCATTAGCGGCAAAAGGCGTTATCAGAGATTCTCAGAATTGGGAAGATTCGGATGGAGATGGTATTGCTAACGCTGTTGATCTATGTCCAAATCAACATTCACAGAATTATGATTTAGATTTAGATGGGTGTCCTGACGATACTGATGGAGATGGTATTGATGACCAATATGATCTTTGTCCATCAATTAATTCCCAAGGCTACGACAGTGATTTAGATGGTTGCATAGATGATTCGGACAGTGATGGTGTGGGTGACAATATTGATTTGTGTTTCACAGAAATAATATCTCTAGAGTACCCTGTTGATAATGCCGGCTGTCGTCCTATCGATTCCCCAATTTCGATTGCTCAAATTGATATTTTTGGCTTAGAAAATCAAATATGGTCTTCTGAATTAGATGTTCGATGGAAGATAATTGATGATGATTTTGACCCGTATTTGACCGGAGCTAGAATAATGATTAATCAAACAGGAAACAACTCATTCTTCCCGATTTCCACCTGTACCGCCCAAGACATTACTATCGAGGGTGATGTGCACAAATGCTCGTGGAATGTTATTGATGATTTACCGATATTTGATGTGACTGATTTTGGCTTACATGTCCAGTTTTTCGCCCAAAGCCTCAATCAATCGCCTGAAGCAAATAACGCGTTGATATACTATGATTCTGAAATTTATTTTTCCGTTGATAACTATGATAATACTCTTACTACTGATAATTCAAATCCCGGTGCTGCAAATTCTGTGCGTTCGCTCGGATGGGGAATAATCACAATTTTTTCAATTGCGTTAATCTGTCGTAAATTGTGGTCGGTGGCTCAAGAAAAAGACGTTCGTTATGAAAATGGGAATGATTTGATAAATAATCCCTTTATTGACCAAGAAACCGAGTGACTGAGTTGGTATTTGCCGGTTTTTTTGTTAGTTTTATTGCGTTTATGACAAGGTGAACCTTGAAGTTCAATGTCGTTTTGGGTCAAATATCCCCAAGGGGGATGGTGAATATTATGAGTGACCGCCTTTATGTTGGAATTGACCTAGGAACATACCAATCTACAATCTCTTCGAGTGCTGGTGCAAGCCACACTATTGAGACTATTGTAGGTAGACCGAAAGACCCTGTCGCAAGGAATTTCCTTGGACGTGATGTGCTATTTGGCAACGATGCGTTGAAGAATAAGTTGGCTTGTAATTTATACCGGCCAATGGCCGCCGGTGTTGCCCAAGATGATGAGGCAAACTTGGCAGCTGCTAAGGCATTCGTTTCTCATCTACTAGAAACAGTAGATCCTGAAGAGTATGACGAAGTTTTCGGAGTCATATGCTCTCCAAGCCACGTCTCGTTCACTGATAAGTCAAACCTTGTTGCAACACTCAGAGGCCAAGTAAACGCAATCATGGTCGTCACAGAACCCTTTGCAACAGCGTATGGGATTGAAGAAATTGCCGGTTCAATTGTTGTTGATATTGGTGCTGGAACCACTGATATCGCTCGTATTCACGGCACCTTCCCTTCCGATGAAGACCAAATCACAATCCAAGAAGCTGGCGATTGGTTAGACTTGGAACTTATGGGATTAGTCGAAAAGAAATACACTGGTGCTCAAGTTACCAAAGACATGGTACGTCGCTGGAAAGAAGCATCATCATATGTCGGTAGTGAAACAAAAGAAGTCATGGTAGAACTTTCAGTAGAAGGCAAGAAACAAGTTGTTGACATTGGCGATTTAATTGTCGAGGCTTGTGAATCTATTGTGCCGCTTATTGCCAATGCGATAAAGAAGATTGTTGCGACAGCAGACCCAGAATATCAACCAGTCCTCAGAAACAACATCATTCTCTCTGGTGGCGGCTCTTTAATCGACGGTATTGCTGCAAGAATGGCAGAGGAAATTTCTGATATCGGTGATGTCAATGTTTGGTGTGTTGAAGATGCAATCAATAGCGTTGCTAACGGCGCACTAAAACTCGCCGGTGAAATGCCAGATGATATGTATACTGCAATTAACTAAAGTTAGTTGTGGATTTTGAATTTAGGTCGACAATACGGCCTAATTGACCCAAAATGATTGGGAAAGTTCAAGAGTGGTTGATTACCGATAGGCGTCGTATGACAGTCGGCTCTTCGTCACCCAGCGGGATAAAACGTGTTGGTGATACCTCATCTGAAGAGCGAGCCGCATTAGAAGGAATGTTGCAAGGTTACCCTGTTGAGCAACTTGTTGAGGAAGTGTTAATCGCTTGGGACGAGTTGGCAAAAAGAAATGATGAGATGGTTTCGGTCAAACAGCGGTTGCGCGTACTTGAATTGGATTTGGCGGAAAGAGAGGATATGGTCGCACCAGAAGTCGCTCGAATGAATGATTTAGAGACTGAGCTTGAAGAGCGTAGAAGTCAAATGGTTCACCTTGAAAGATTATTATCCGATGCTAGGCAGGACTTAGCCGCTCAGCAGTCTTCATTATCAAATGAAGAAAAAATACGCCTTGAAGACGAAGTTGATGCTTTGAAAGGTCTGACCTCTGAACAAGATGAAGTAATAGGTGAAATGGAGGGGAGAATTTCTCAAATGGTTGAAGCGCTTGAGAGGGCTGCTGATGCTGGTTTAACCTCTGTCACGGCTGACGAGGTAAGGAATTTAAAGTCTCAAGTTGACAATATGACCAAACAATACGAGGTCGAAGCGTCAGCAAATAAGGCACTTGAGGAAGAGCGCCAGCGACTACGAGATATTGCAGATCGCTTAAGAGGCCTCTTAGATGCCCGTGATAACAGATTAACTGAGCTTGAAGAACAATTGGAGCGCGTTATGCAGGGCCCACGTTCGGTCTCTGCGGAACATGATTACTTAGTCGAGCAAATTGAAGAATTAAAACGCAGGCTGCTTGAAAGAAATCGAGAATATGAATCCCTACGTCGAAGGGAAAGACGCCTACACAGTGATGTCTTTGAAAGAGATGAAAGAATACAACAAATGTCTCTAACAATGAGTGATTTGGAGTCTGCACTTCAAGATAGGACTGCTGAATTAAGAGAGTTGGAAAATATCAGAGAGACAATGTCAAACGAATTAGACTCGGTCCGAAGAGGGGAGCGTACTCGAGAAGTCGTTGGAAGAGTATTTGCCGATTCATTGTCCTTAGTTAGAGGCCATGATGAGCGTGAAATGATGAGAGAGGCTTATGCTAATTCTCCAGATGTTGAAAGGAAGTTAGCAACACCAGAACTTGACGATATGGCAAGTTTGGCTGAGGGTGGTAGAGTAGAACTCAATGTTGAAGAAACGGTAATTGAGCCTGGAATGGAAGTAGATACTAATCGTCCATCTGCTCCAGGTGGCAGTGGTGATCCTGTTATCTTCGAAGATGAAGATTGAATATTGGCGATCTGCCTTTTTCAATAGCGTTAGTTTATACAATAATTCATATCATTGGGTATTTGGTTGTTACATCTAGTTGCCAATGGCCGCCATGGGGTTTGGAAGTGGGAAAATATAGGTTTGATATTGGTAATCTCGTTATGTGTAACCTCGGAGAAAGGGGTTGGAAACTTGGTAGGGTTATCGCCCTCGATTACCGTGAAAGCAACTGGGAAGATGGCGATGTTGCCCCATACCAAGTGGCCCTTGAAGAAGACCGCACACTGATTTATGTCCCAATCGATGATGCCCGCTTCTGTCGACAAGCAACGGAAGAAGATTTGAATATTCTAATTAGAAAAGATGCCTTAGCACGTAATGATTCCAAAATTGATAAATCTGGAGAAGTGGATTTAACCAATAATCAGCTAATATGCAACGAATCAATTGATTTTTCTAACTACAGAAACGGGCGTTGTGATTGCTGTAACGATTGCCCAAAGGCATGGACTTATGCCGAATTGTACAGTGAGCATTACCGTTGTGCAACCCGCAATGGTTTGAAGATTACAAGATTCGAAGATAACCTTGGAACTATATCTGTTGGAGATAACATAAACCATGAGCGTAATGAGTCGATACCTTGTGAAAGTGGTTTCCTCCAAGCGCCTACTTTGGTAAGGTTGCCTCCAGGGATTATATTCTCAGATGATGGTTCCATACAAGGAGAGGTATTATATGACCCGCATCGAGAAGAAAATTATGATGTTAGATTCGTCGCAGTAAGTACATTGATGTGGGATTCTGCTGCTGTTGGGATTGTTCGTTATGAAATTTCATTCAGTGTTCAAAATAACCGCCCTCCGGCTGAATTCGATAAACAAGCTTTCGAATCTGACCAAGCGAAATCTCGTAAGGTTGCTAGAAAACTCGTTGATTCATTGAATAGTGATTGGTTGAAATGGGAAAATGGCACTTTAGATAATTTATCCACTTGCCAAACCATGGGAAATACCCTGCGTGAGTTGAGGGTTTTATTGGAAGACAATCCAAGACTGGATAACGGTAAGTGGTGGGGCCACCTTGGTGGCTATCACATGAATGTTCACAAATTGTTAGATAATGCCCTATTTGAATGTGAATTATACTTAGGGTATGCGCTAACCTTTGGTGATGATGATGTCAAGTATTATGCCGAGCAGAATCTAAAAGGTTGCTACAATAAACGATTATTGGAAGCTGCGCGATTCATGTGGATGGATGGCATAGAGTATATGTTACAGGAACAATGGACTCAAGCAATAGAACTGTTTCGTCTCGCAGCCAAAAAGAAGGAGGGTTGGGGATGGGCGGTCAATTATGGTGATATTTGGTTAAGTGAGGCTGTAGCAACGATAATACAGAATTGTGAAATTGATGGTGTTGGCTTAACTAAAGAAGTATTAGAAAGAGTAAACCAACTCATTTTGCAATGTGTGAAGAGAACAAATGATTCAAGGGTTTTTGGCTCTTATGGCCATCCTTGGGCTAGTGAAATAGAGGTTGCTCTCAAATCATATGGTGAATTGACTCAAGAAAGCAAGGATACCGAAAATTGGCTGAAAGAATTGAAGGCCCGGACTGTTTATTGGTGCTCCCAAGTATTAGCCGGCATGTCACCATTTCCCCCACAAGAGAGGCCGCGAAGGGAATCTGCTGAAGCACTTATCGACCGCTTACCAAAGCACAACTAATCACTGTTTTAGCAACCTTAGGTTGTATCGGATTTAGTTACCAAGCACCGAGCAAATAGATGATATTCGGTCTGATAAGTCTGCCAAATCCGCAGCATCTTCCGTCAAAGTTCCCGTGACTATCCAATCTGCCCCTGCATCAGCAGCAATCTTCGCCTGTTCTGCAGTTCTTATGCCGCCACCAACAATTAGGGTAAGTCCTTCAGTGCTTCGAGCAGAGCGTATCAGCTCTGGACTTACTTGTCTGTCAGCGCCGCTTCCTGCTTCGAGATATAATAGTTTGAAGCCATACATTGCGGCTGTCAATGAATAAGCCTGCACCAGTTCTGTATCATTTGGCATGATTAATTCGGCACTACCGACCTCTCCTACTTTGCCTCCAGGGTGGCACACAAGGTAACCTGTAGGCAGCGCATCGACGCCAAACTTAGCGAGATATGGCGCTCCGCGCACCTGTTCGCCAACCAAAAATCTTCGATCTGTTGAATTCATTAACATCATGAAAGTTATTGCGTCTGCTGCGGGAGAAAGCGCATGTGAACCTCCTGGGAACAAGACTACTGGCACCTTCCAGTAATCTTCGTCGCTATCCGGAGATTGACTGGCTGCGAAGGCGCGTAATTCGAGGCTTTCTTGTATTGCAACGCATGTAGCATGTACTTCTTCATCAGGAGTATCTGTTGAACCACCTACGAAAATCATTGATGAGCCTGCCTCAATGGCGACACATGCTCGGTCTGCTGCGACTTGTGGGGATTGTTTATCTGGGTCAATTAACGTAATGTGTCTAGTATGACCACGTTTTTTTGTGACATAAGACAGAATGGTTTCATCATCCCTACGCATGCCAATCGTCTACTCCTTCAACTCACAACGCATATTTATTGCGGAGGTTAATTTGGTTAAGGTGCCAATCACACAGTTATCAATAAGCACCGTTTGGAATGGTTATGGGCGAGATTGGGCCTTTCAGAAGACTGTTGTCTCACATGAAAGGGCATAGAAAGACTATCCGGCTTGCATCATTTTGTTCAGTTACTAACAAAATTTGGGACCTAGCTCCCCCGCTACTTATTGGCTTGGCTGTAGATGTAGTGGTGCTAAAAGAGGATTCATTTCTTGCGGGGTTGGGGTATTCTGACCCTTGGAATCAACTGATATTGCTGTCTGTATTGACATTTTTAATTTGGGGGCTTGAGTCACTGTTCGAATATTTCTATGGGGTTTTGTGGCGAAATCTAGCACAAAGCGTGCAGCATGAGTTACGACTTGATACCTTCAACCACGTTCAAAAGCAAGGTATGGGTTGGTTTGATGAACGGCAAAAAGGAGATATTCTTGCCATCTTAAATGATGATATCAATCAATTAGAAAGATTCCTTGATAAGGGTGCTAATGATCTATTACAAGTATCAACTACTGTGATAGTGGTCGGGGCAGTATTCTTATTCATCTCTTGGGAAGTTGCACTTTTAGCTATTATTCCAATACCTCTAATCGTCTGGGGTTCGTTCAAATATCAAAGAAGCCTTGAACCAAAATATGCTGACGTTCGTAATGCTGCGGGCAAGATGAACGCATTGCTTGAAAATGACTTATCGGGTATGTCAACAATTCAATCATTTACGTCCGAAGAAATTGAAGTGAATAGGGTTGAAAAATTGAGTAATGATTATCGCGAAGCAAACCGGAAGGCTATCCGTCTTTCGGCAGCGTTCACGCCACTAATACGAATGGCGATTCTCTGTGGTTTTACTGCCACATTACTTCTAGGCGGGTGGTTTACTCTCGAAGGAGAGTTAGCAGTTGGTGCATATTCCGTTTTGGTATTCATGACTCAACGGTTGTTGTGGCCACTAACAAGATTGGGTGAGACATTCGACCTATATCAAAGAGCGATGGCGTCGTCAACAAGGGTCTTGGATGTCCTAACTTCTGAGATTGAGATTAAGCAAGGCGATTATGAACCAACAAGAGATACCATCGAACAGAGTGACATACAATTCAACGATATTGTATTTGCATATTCCAAACGAGATAACACATTTGATGGGTTGTCTTTGACTCTAAAGGCAGGTAAAACTACTGGTGTTGTTGGATCGACAGGAGCGGGTAAAACAACTCTAACAAGGTTAATGTTGAGATTTGCCCAGCCAGATTCAGGTTCTATTACTTGGGCTGGAAGAGGTATTGAAGATTGGTCTCTAAAGCACCTGAGATCATCAATTGCTTTAGTGGAACAGCACATCACCCTCTTCCCAACCTCGATTCTTGAAAATATCAGATATGGAAATCCAGATGCTGATGATGAGCAGGTACATCGCGCCGCAGAGATTGCAGAGGTGACGGAGTTTGTCAAGACTCTACCAAACCAGTGGGAAACCATGGTTGGTGAGGGGGGATATCGGTTGTCTGGTGGACAGAGGCAGCGATTGGCAATAGCAAGAGCAGTGTTGAAGGATGCCCCTTTGCTTATCCTAGACGAAGCAACCTCTGCTGTGGATAATGAAACCGAAGCTTCGCTCCAACGCTCAATTGATTATGTGTCAAAGGACCGCACTACGATAATTATTGCTCATAGGTTATCGACCATACGTAATTGTGATACGATATTAGTTATGGATAATGGTGGTATTGTTGAGCGAGGCAGTCATAGCGAGTTGATTACAAACGGTGGTATTTACCATCGATTATGGAAGGTGCAAACTGGTGAAAAGTCGTAAAAACCCCTTGATGTTTTATAAATGCTAACACTCTTTTATATACTCAACGCAAAAAACAGCCGATTGAGAAATATGTTTAAATCGAATATGAAGAGAACATCTAGCCTGCTTTTGATCGGAACCCTCGGCCTCTTGGCTTTAGGAAACGCGTCGGCTGCAACTGGGATACTAGAAACTGATGATATGGTTGGAGTATCTTTTTGGTTGGCAACTGCAATGATGCTTGCATCTACCGTTTTCTTCATCCTTGAGCGCCAAAATGTAGCGCCAAAGTGGCGAACATCAATGACCGTTGCTGCACTAGTAACTGGTGTTGCAT
>TARA_B100001121_G_scaffold119263_1_pt1 | contig 11491 bp, 5 predicted proteins | sample TARA_B100001121 | Tara Oceans TARA_B100001121 (sample SAMEA2622817) | marine metagenome | biome: marine biome (ENVO:00000447); feature: surface water layer (ENVO:00002042); material: "saline water (ENVO:00002010), including plankton (ENVO:xxxxxxxx)" | depth 5 m
TTGTAACTCAAACAGTAAACTCAGTAACCCAAAACGCCTCTACACAAGACGCCTACACCATTGCTAAATCACTCAGTGATTTCCTCCGATTGGGCAATGATACATTTGAATTTTCTCAGTTTCACACCCCTGTGCCTAGAGAAGAAGGTGAGGACATCACTGCTTATGTTTTGCAGAATGGCTTTGGGCAATGTAAAGACTACAACGCAGCATTTGTCACGATGGCAAGAATAGCCGGACTGCCAGCACGATATGTTACCGGTTATATCGGCGGTCAATGGAATGGTGCTGGATACACAGTCTCCACTGATGATTATTCATCTTGGGGCGAGGTAAAGCTGTCATTTAACACTGGTTCTGGAGAAATAGACATGGGTTGGGTGCCGTTCGATTCATGTCCACCATCAGAAAATCTGACAATTCTGAACCAGTCAATATCACCCTTCACCATAGATAGAGACCTCTCGGACACATTTTCCTTTTCTGGCCAATTTGCTTTTGCCGATAATGCAACACCAATTGATGACTACCAATTGTCGGCTTATTTAGTGCCATTTGCAAATCCACGAGGTGAATTAGTTCAAGAAATGTTTGTCACAGATTTACAAACAGATGAAGCTGGAAATTTCTCATTCAGCAGTAATCTATCAATTGAATTGAACCCAGGTGTTTATGCGCTACTGATTAGACATGGCGCTTTTGAATTAATCTCGCGGGATATTATACTATTTGATAGCTGGATCAATCTAACAGATGATTCCGTTATTGTCCATGAATTCCCACAAGCAATTGGCTCGCCAGTTGTAGGAGCAGGCTCTACAACGACACTTCAAGGCCAAATCGAATATGAAAATTTACCCGAGGATTATGCCTTTGAGGGCGGTTCCACTAGCATATTCTTGACGTTTGTCTCTAGTTTTAACGGCACCAACAACCTAAGCGGAATAGTAACTCCTTCGGGTTCATGGTCAATTAATGTTGAACTGGATGAAACCGAGAATCTTGGATTGATTAGCGCTGAACTCTGGTTTGAAGGCTGGCAGGAGGTTTTAGACCCACCAATTTCTGTCGCTGAATATCATCTCAGGCCGAGTTCCTTATCAATAAATTTGGATGTTAGTGAAGCGCCAAATCTAACTGCGACAATAGAAGGTCCGCTCGCTAACAACAGCATTTTCATTGTAGACCAAGATGTCTTTATCAATGGCTCTGCTACGTCTCTAGGCCCTAATCCAGTAGATATGGAAGGGAAACTAATTTTGTCGATGCGGGAAAACGGAAGTCTTGATCAGTGGAGTGAAATCTTCAATAGAACTGTAAACGGCACCTTCGTAATACAAGAACAACTCACGTCCAGTCTGGTAGACCTAGGTGCTGGTGAAGTAGAAGTAAGACTAAGATTTGTTCCTACCTCTATACAAGCGACAGATGATGCAAATCTCAGCATCGGTGTGCCTTACAGGCTGCAAAGTTTCCTACAATTTGAGTTCGAATCAACGCCACAGTTAAGAGGTTATGAAGGTACATTTAGCCTGTCAATACTCGATCATCGAGGCGAAAATGTCAAATCAGCGTTGGGAGATTTCGATTTTGCTTTCAACAACACATGGTTTAACACGAGTAGTAATCTATCAGGTCAAACCCAGCAGATTTTCAGCCTTGATTCAAACTTGACAGCCGGTGATTATAATATATCAGTTGCTTACAATGGCAGTGATGATTATTCGCCATCTTCGGGAGTTGGTACATTAAGAGTAAAGGCCGAGATAGGCTGGAGTATATCGATCAGCCAAGACTGGACACATCTCGGTGAAGAGTTGTGGTTCAATGGCTCGATTTACGATGGAGTATACCAATCTCCGATACTTGGAGATAATATATCTCAGTATTCTATCGCTCTGGTCGCCGATGATGGCAGAGCAATCGATTTGGGACAGGGGGTTGTTGACAATCAGACCTCATCTTTCAGTACTAATGTTACAGTTCCCACCAATCTTCCATCCAACGCCTATGATGTGCAAGTGAAATTTGATTTCTACACCCAACAGCCAGATGGCGGTCCATATTACGCATCAGAGGAGCCGATAGTTGACCGAATTAACGGAACAATAACAGCGCTTCCAACTCCAACAGTTCTGATTGGCATTGAATCTGAATATGTTGTTGAAATAAGCTTGAGGTCAGAACTAATTGCATTGACTAATCAGGACATTGAGATTTCTGCGTCGGTAAGAGATTTGGCTGACTTTTCGTTCCTTGAGGGGGTTGAGGTCGAGTTCTTCTTTGACGCAAACGGCACAAACATTTCAATGGGTAATTCACTAACTAATGAAAATGGAACAGCAAACTTAACTTGGACGGCAACTGGAATAGCACCAGGCCCCTATGAGATATTGGCTTTGGTCGTTGATGACTTAACCGATCCTTTGGCAAAAGGTAATTCACGGTATCTAGGTAATAGTACGAAGGTAAATGCAACAATCCAAGGAAATACGGATATTAGGATTGATTCAATTCCGAACAATGTTATCGCAGGAGTTGATTTCAATGTGGTTGGACAAGTGATAGATGCTGATGATAATAGCAGATTACTAATCGAAGCAGTGAAATTAAGAGCAAACTGGTTAAACAACGCTAACGAAACCTTAGTTACCTCATTCACCACTACTACAAACGGCTCGTTCAATATGTCAGTGCCCACTGATACGCTGAACAATGGTACCTTAAGAGGTGCGAAAACGTTGGTTATTTCTGTTGTTGAAGGCTCTTCGGCATATTATCTTGAGTCTTCGGTTGAAACACCAGTATTTGTCTTTGGAGTAACCCAATTCGAATCAATACAACCGATCAATGCAATTGTGGTTAATCGTGGAGATAGTGTCAATATTTCTGCGAGATTAGTCGAGTCATCCAATCTATTCCAATCACTGTCTGGATATGATGTCACCTACGAGTTTAGAGGCGCACCAATTGGTACAGTACAAACTAACGGAGAAGGATTGGCAAATATAACTCACACGGTACCATTCACTCAGCCTCTCGGTCTGACTACGGTCGATATTTCCTTTGCCGGTAGTTCGGATTTATTAGCCGCTAATGCCAATTTCTCAACTATCAACGTTCGCTCGTTGACTGTGTTAGTAGTTGATGACATTGCCGCAAACCCAGTTGCTGGAGATTCATTCAATATTTCAGGGCAAATAGTTTCCGACAACGGTAGTGGTTTGGAACAAATTGATGGTACCGTATTACCAGCTAATATTCTATTTGAATTGAACGATGAAACAGTCGGATTTGCTGTCAGTGGAGGCGTGGTAGGTCCGGGTGGATTCTGGAATGCCTCAATCCAATTATTTTCCAGTTTTGCTGCTGGAAACAATACATTATCGGCGACTTATATCCCAGCAGTAAATTTCTATCTAGGAAGTAACACAACTGCACTGTTTGACAGTAGAGGTTTCACAGAAATTAGATTCTTTGACCCAATACTAGATTCACAGGGTCAGCCGAGTTTGAATGACCGTATTGAGAGAGGTAATGATGTAGAAATTGAAGTCTTATTGCTTGACAATACCGGAGAACCAGTTGCAGGTCAATTAGTAACAATTAGTCTCAACGGTACAGATATATCCACAGTAATTACCACAGCAAACAACGGAACTGGATTTGGAACCTTGACCACACCTGCTAACATGACTGTAGGTGTGAAAGATGTAAACGCAATTTTCACAGGAACTCCTGGCACAACAGGATTGCTTGGTACTGAGTCAAATTCATCATTTGTTGTCTTGGCGCAGACAAACATCACCATAACTGAATACCCAGAAAGTTTGGTTGCTGGAGATTACCTAGTGGTGAACGGTACACTATTAGATGACTTGGGACAAACGCTAGATATTCTAGGCGTGCCATCTTCTGCTGTAGTTCATTTGATGGTTGATGGTGATTCTGTAGCTAGTATAGAAACTGACGCATCAACCGGCCAATTCAGTCTTGGTTATCCATTACCTGAAGATATCTCGGCTGGTCCTCACACAATTACTGTTGAGTTCTTTGGCGGGCGAGATTGGGTCGACCCTATTGGCGTTGGTGAACCGTCCAATCCAGAGTATTACCTGCCAACATCGACAACAGTTCCTTTCAACATTAGTGTTCCCACTCAAATTAACTTACTCACTCCGGGCGGAGATGTCAACCGCGAAGAGGTTATGACAATAGAGGGATTGTTGCTGGATTTGGTTGATAATCCACTACCAGATCTTACAATCGAGGTCTGGTTAGACGGTAATTTCATGACGAATGTACAGACTGATGAGAATGGATTATTCACTGCAGTTTACCCAGTACCTGCTGATGCAGCACTAGGTCCGGTTCTGTTGGAAGTAAAGTTCAATGGCAGCACATTCTACTTACCGAGTTACACAAACACAACCTGGAATATATTCAGCCATATCGTGCTGAGTGTTGATTTGCCTGAAACCGTTGCAGTTGGACAAAATATCACTATATCAGGCAGCGTTGCTGACAATCAATTGAATCCAATTGCGGGTCACCAAGTAGAATTGATTATTGATGGAATTACCATTACTTCTCTAGTTACCGACACCAACGGAGACTTCAGTTATGAGTGGATAGTTAGTGACTTGTTCGAATTTGGCAATAGAACCCTTACCGCCTACTCTGGAAGCCAAGGTTACTACCGAGCAAACAGCACCAATACGACATTCTTCCTAGCACATAGGGCCGATATGACAGTTTCATTCGACAGTAACTCACAAGTCACGAGGGGTGAACTTTGGGAATTATCCGGCAGACTCTTTGATATCGATTCTTTGACAAATGAAGGATTGGAAAATGAATTATTGGAAATCTATCTCGACGGCCAACTAGTGGCAACAACCCAAACTGGTGATAATGGTGAATTTGATGTGATAATCTTTGCCACTCAAGACCTTTCAAGAGGGCTTCATGAAATAGAGATTGTATTCCCGGGTACATTCTCACATGTGGGAACTGATGAGTTAGTGATTGGTTATGTATGGGCGGATCTCGACATTTCTATCGATGCCAGTTCTACCACAGTAGCGATTAGGTCAGACGGAACTTTTGGTCCAATTACGATTACAGGTTCAGTATCCGAAATAGGTGGTACTGGGGAGATTTTTGAGAACTTAATTATGAATGTTGGCAATGGCTCAGACTGTGCTGCGCAAAGGGAAGGAGCGAGATGCATCCCATCTAGCATGGTTAATATTAACTGGCTAAACGGTAACTTTACCATTGAAACCGTTGCGCCATCGTGGTTTAACCCGGGTACGCAATACATTCACATTGATATACTGGAAAACACCACTTTCTACCTCAACAGCAAGTCAATCAGCAGACAATTGTTCATCAAATTGAATGTAGACTTCGAATGGGAAATAGCTAAGATTGACGAGAGTGGCAATAATGAAGTGTTCGGCAGTATCACCATAATTGCTAATGATACTAAACTTGGTGTACCTGGCATAGCGGTTACTTACACACTGAAGAATGAGTCAAATAGCCAACTGACAAATCCTTTGACGGTTATTACCGATCCATCTGGTGCGGCAGAATTCGAATTTAACCACGATCCACCATATGGTGATTATGATCGATGGGGTTATGTCTACATAGATGCGATAATTAACGACCCAATAATCTCGGAGAACAGTAAACAAGAATTTGAAATTCTACGGTCATCTGATGAATTTAATCCAAAATATAAATTCGATGAAGAAGAGGTTAAAATTCCTACATGGGCTTACATTCTCCTCGCGCTTGCGGCAATTGCCCTAGGTGCTGGCGTGGTAATATATCGAAGACGTGTTAGCGGGGAATTATTGAAAGAAGCAGCAGAAGTATTCGCTTACACTGCCGAGTTGCTAGCCGCTGGTGATTCAATTAGAGAAGCAATTTTCAATTGTTATCAAGGCCTATGTGGTGTTCTACAACAAAATGGTTTCTTGAGAAGAGACTTTGAGACTGTTAGGGAATTCGAAGTTGCAATCAGGCAAGCAATGCCACAGATTTCTGATGACGCATTATTGGCCTTAGACAATATGTTTGAGATGGCTAGATACAGCCGGGACGAAATGGGTGCCCAACACCAACAAGCAGCCCAGTTAGCGCTTGATAAGATGATTCAAGAGATAGCTTCGCTTGGTTCAGTACCAAACAGGTAATATTTTACCATCTTAAGTAGAGCCTATTGTTGAAAAAATTTGCTTGAACACTAAACTCGGATCCTTCGGAAGGCACGTTAAAGACTCTCTCCAGTTCTTGTCCGTCTTTTTCAGTTAGTTTTAATTTGACTAATGTCTCATTGTCAGTGTTTTTTTGATAAATCTCAACGTCCCCAATATCCAATCCTTTGAGTGGTATTGAGAGCCCATCAGGGTCTACTCTGCCATTTAATTCGTTTACGAACCAACTTAATTTGCGGCTTGGAATTGTGCTAGCAATATGGTCTTCTGGAATCATTCCAGAGGTAACTAGGACTTGCAAATGCCGATTTTCAACTTCGTCGAGATGGTTTGCATCATGCCAAAAATTACTGTGTAAGTTCTCAATTTTGTTTTCCAAACCGCCAGTATCTAAATCGTCTATTTTTTGCGCGATTATTTCGGGTTCATCATCGGAGATGTTGATTAACTCCCAGTCTGTCATACTAAAGCCTCAGCGTCATACATCAATGAACCTTTTTATCTTGATTTCAAAGTCTTTTCACTCTTCGGAAAAATCTATTGGCAAAGGCTTTGGTTGAAGTAGCATCATTTGATGTGTTCATTTTCATCGCTGACGGATAGCATTCACGATAGGTTCGGTTATCATTCCGATTGTCTAATAGTAGAATCAATGCTCTGTCTTCAATTGACCTAATAGGCCTACCCATGGCTTGTAAGATAGCATTTATTGCAGGTTGTGTAACTGTATACCGCCATGCATTTTGCCGACCAAATTTGTCGGAAATGTATTCTTTCAGAGAATTTGATAATACTGATGGTGGAGGATTTGGAATTCCAATGCACACTACCGAACCAAGCACGCCATCGTCATAATCTATTCCTTCCGATAGTCTTGCTCCAAATACACCACACAGCAGTACACGGTTTCCGAGGTTGCGCTGGTTTTTCAGTTTCGCAACAACTCTATCGATGTCATCTTTGGACCAATCTCTCGATTCAACAATTTTTGTAACTCCTTGGAAAAATACTTCTCCGAGAATTTCTTCCATCAATCTATAAGAGGGGCAGAATACAGCGATATGGTCTTCACTTCCATCGATGAGTGCTTGGATGTGGGCTCTAACTTTGTGCCACATATCCTCCGTTCTTTCATTATATTTTGTTGTCACATCTCTAGCAACTAAAACGGGTCTTCTTTCGCCAGCAAACGGAGAAACATATGACGTCTTGGTCGTCAGATTATTTGGCAGAGCAAGTATATCTGCATACATTGTTGGTGGGTGTAGTGTGCCAGACATGAGTATCGAGCCAGCAGTCCTTGCAAACAGGGGGCCAGATAACACACCAGGGTCTAACAAATGAGTAGTAATCTTCCCTTCTTTTCCCTTGGGGGAGAATACCATACACAGGGCAGATGTATTGCCAAATCTAATTATTGACTCAATAATGTGAGCAATTCTGTGTGCATCAGGTTCACTAGAATCCTCATCATCCTCAACCTCCACACTTACATGACTAAGTGTGTTAACTAACCGCTCAAATCTGTTTTGAGTTGGCGCTTTGATAGAAAAATCCGCATCTGGCTCGAGCTTGGTTTGACCGGACACACCTTCGTAATCGTCGCATGCAGAGTGGATTAACTTAGCAAATTCGTCAATATTTACCAGTAATTCCTCATCATCACTTATCTTTTCGTGTAGAGTTTTAAAATAATTAGCCATTTTTAATCTAAATAATTTGATTACTTCAAATGTCCAAACTATATCGTCCAACAACTTAGTTGAACTATTTCCCGCTGGGTTTTTCATTGCAATCTGTTCAATATTACCCATGAATTCCTCTAATTCCATTGCCGCGTTTCTTACGATAATTGGAGTAATTACCCGCTCCATACTCATTCTAATTCTATCTGGTAGGTTATGGGCCTCATCAACAATAAGAATTGAATTCTGGAGAGAGATACCCATTGAAGGTAGAGAATTTTCTCTTACTTGCTCAGCAAATACGTGGTTGTAGTCACAAACTAGAATATCACAATCTTTTACTGCACTTCTGCAGGTTTGCCAAGCACATACCCCAAATGTCTTTGATTTTTCAACAATTTCAAAAACATGCCTAGGTGCTTGTAGAATATAATTTCTAACATCTTCTTTTAACCTTGCACGAGCAGATTCACTAGAACCTTGCTCGCAAAGACATCTGCCAGTTTGTATATCAACAACTTCGCACATCGATTCTCTGCCTATTATGTCGACAACCTTGATGTCTCTGAAGTCGTTACTGAGCCTTGAATTAATCTTTCTTACAGTATCAATCACAATCTTGTGCTGGGATTGTCGACCGGTGAGGAATAAGATGTGAGGTTTTACTGACGAATTTAGCGCAACTTCAAGTGCCGCAGCAATTGACGCAGCAGTTTTGCCAATTCCTGTAGGTGCTGCGGCCAAATGATGTCCTTTGTTACGTAATGATTCACGACATTCCCTGATCATATCTATCTGACCGGGACGAGGACTATCGTGAGCCAAAAACGGGAAATCACTTCCTCCGAAGTCGGAATTATTTCCCGCCATAACCTTCATCCAAAGTCGGCGACTCTAAAGGATTGGCCTCGCGGCTGCACTGAATTGTGTAAGTTGTGCCCAGTAAAGTGGGGGTCTGGACACGTGGGAACCACCAATCAGCTTGCTGGGGTGGAATTTGAATCCCCCCAGCCGCCTCCGTGGGGGGAAAAAGGAGATCCACTGTTAGGTGTTCCTTCTCCTTCTGATCCATCACGTGCGAGGCGGGCACGTATCCGCAAGTTGTTGATGGTGATGAAGTTGGATCTATCTCCATCGCCACCGAGGGTCGCATCACGATTGTTATTTTCGTTTTGCTTCATTTTCCCATCCCCTCTGCACTCTCACCTTATTGTTGGTATTCTTTGCTTTTTATTGTCAAGGCTCTAGATTCCTCTAGAGCTTTTTCGAGTTGAACTCTTTCCTCAGCCCTTGAGGCTGATTGTTTAATGTATAATTTCAATCCTTCAAGTGCAGCTTGTTCTTTACTTGTTCCTTCAAGTTCGTAGAGCATTTCTAGATTGACCTTATCTCTTCGGCCAAGTGGAATCTTAATGGTATCCATGTCAGGAAGTCTAGGTTGGCCTCTTAGGTAATCTTGGATTGCAAGCCTGACAACATCGGATCGGTTTCTAGCACCGAGCTGGCCAATCTTTGCATCCAGTAGCAGCAAATCTTCCTCATTGATACGAAGAGAAATGTGTGTACTGGGTGCTTTCATGGGTCTTCCTCATCATGGGGTAGGTAATCCAGCATATAAACGTATTCATTTTGGTGACGAAACGTAACACGCTTGTATTACGTAGTAAACCGTCATTACTATTCAAACTTATGCCCCGCAGTCCCTCGAATTACTGAAACAATGTTGTTATGTGTGTGATAGAATCATATACTTTCAACAGTTACAATGTATTATGAGCGTAACACCAAGTCGAGGCTTGTATCTATACTTAAAGACGCTAGAAATCGCGATGGAAGATGAAATTGTTACAGATGACGAAGCAACGATACTACATGTATTAGCAAATGCACTAGGCGTATCGCCCGCAGATACTGCGGAATGTCTTTCAATTGTCAGAGGTGAAGGGAAGAATCCATTTGATGATTCAAATGAGGACTATTCAGGACACCACTTGGGCGATGTAACGACCTACCAAAGTGCTTTGATAGCTGCCCTTGATGATGAGGTGATATCAGAAGATGAGTGGTCGATGCTTGATGTGCTTCGTAAAATAGTAGGGCTACAGTCTGATCAACACGCAATGATTGAAGAATCGATAAGGGCGATGGCAGACATCGATGATAATGGAAGTAGAAGAATCGAGCGACTGAATCGCTTTAACACAGTTTGCCCATTTAGTTGAAATCTCCTTGCAAGGGCTCCATAATGGGGCAAGCATTAGAAAGGGGTAAAATTTGGCACAACCAACACAAAGTGTCTAGGTGTCGTAATGAACGTTATCAACAATATATACGAGAAAGTTAAGTCAAGAGATCCGAATCAACCTGAATTCCATCAAGCAGTGCTTGAAGTTCTGGAATCTTTAGAGCCTGTACTTGAGCAACACCCTGAGTATGCTTCGATTGTAGAGCGAGTAGTTGAGCCAGACAGAATGATTCACTTCAGAGTCCCATGGGTAGATGACTCTGGCAATGTTCAGGTAAACCGCGGCTTCAGAATTCAATTCAATGGTGCAATAGGGCCTTACAAGGGCGGATTACGATTTCATCCTAGTGTGAATGCCTCCATTTTGAAATTCTTAGCATTCGAGCAGATTTTCAAGAATTCTCTAACCGGTCTGCCAATGGGTGGTGGAAAGGGTGGTGCTGACTTCGACCCTAAAGGAAAATCTGACGATGAAGTAATGCGATTTTGTCAATCATTTATGATGGAGTTGTGGCGTCACATCGGGCAAGATTGCGATGTACCAGCCGGAGATATTGGGGTTGGAGGCAGAGAAATCGGTTACATGTTTGGCATGTACAAGAAACTTCGAAACGACTTCCAAGCTGGTGTTCTAACTGGCAAGGGATTGTCATATGGTGGTTCGCTAATCCGTCCAGAGGCAACTGGCTACGGTCTAGTTTACTTTGCTAGGGAAATGCTGGCAACTAAAGGCAAGTCATTTGAGGGAGCAAATGTATCTATCAGTGGTTCGGGCAACGTAGCTCAATATGCCTGTGAGAAGGTTTTGGACCTTGGCGGAGTACCAGTAACAATGTCTGACTCTAGCGGATGGATTCATGACCCTGCCGGAATTGACCGAGAGAAACTCGCTTGGATTATGGATTTGAAGAATAACCGCAGGGGCAGAATTTCAGAATATGCTGACGCACATGAAGGTGTTACTTTCACAGCATCCGCACCAGAACCAACACCAAATGGTCTTTGGGGCGTTAATGTCGATGTTGCACTACCATGCGCAACCCAAAATGAATTGAATGGTGCAGAAGCTCAAATGTTGGTTGACAATAACGTCATTGCTGTTGGAGAAGGTGCGAACATGCCTTGTACTCCAGAAGCAGTAGAAGTATTCCACAAGAATGGTGTGTTATTTGCGCCTGGTAAGGCCAGCAACGCTGGTGGCGTCGCTACCTCCGGTTTAGAAATGTCACAGAATTCACTTAGACTATCTTGGTCTAGAGAAGAAGTTGACCAGAGACTTGAGAATATTATGATTAACATTCACAAGAATGCTTTCGAGACTGCCAAGAAGT
>TARA_B100001121_G_scaffold196741_1_pt1 | contig 11484 bp, 4 predicted proteins | sample TARA_B100001121 | Tara Oceans TARA_B100001121 (sample SAMEA2622817) | marine metagenome | biome: marine biome (ENVO:00000447); feature: surface water layer (ENVO:00002042); material: "saline water (ENVO:00002010), including plankton (ENVO:xxxxxxxx)" | depth 5 m
CGTCAAACTGGACCGTAGTTGCAAAGAATTCGAGATTCTCAAAGGCCACGTCATCTGAGTTAATCACACTAAACGCATACGGTTGAGTTTTGATTCTCAAATCCAAATTGTTCGCATTTTGGTTGGCGGGAGTTTTGTAGTAGAGGCGTTGTGCAGAATCATTGTACCACCATTCTCCTTCAATATCAATCAGCTCTCGTTTTCCCTCAAGGAAGTAGGCGTGGTGCTTTGTTTTCCATTGGTCGGTAGAATCAAACCCAATGGTTTCATTGCTCGCATTCCAACTTGTCACAACCCGGCTGTATGATCTAAAGGAGGCCACATTCAGAACTGCGATGGCTCCAATGGGATCAATTCCACTGGCCAACAGCCCCCCTTGTGAACCGGTGGTGCTACCGGCATCGGTCAACCAACCATTGGTGTAAGCATTATTGGAGTTCGTGATGGTTCCTTGTGCCCATCGACTGCGGTTGAAAACAGACTCGTCCTCAAAATTTGCATTTGGCCACCGTGCCGGAATTTGCTCGGTATAATCGAGAAACAGTTGCCAACCATGCTCGGGCAAATCGACGTATTGGATGCCGTCAGCGTCGGTATGCCAGGTTGCATTGAAATCATCAGAGATACCCATTGTTCCATCGATGACGACTCGTTCTCCAGCTGCTGCGCGAATGGTCAGGCCGTCCAAATTGTCAATGGTTGAATTCTCATAATACAGGCCCGCCTTGACAATGATTTCATCATGTGCTGACGCACTTTGAATGGCTCCTCCAATGGTTGATTTTGGACATACCGAAGTGCCATTCCAGTAATCACTGCCATTGATCGCATCGACATAAATCGGCGTTCCATTTGGTCGTTCTGTGGTTTGGCAATTGGTTGCCGTGAAACTACGCGATTCAACATTGACCTGTGTTTGTTGATTAAGCAGTGGAATTTGTACAGCAAGGAGCATAATGGTGACCATTGCAATGCAGTGGAATGCCTGCCGTTGGAAGACCATGAATACAATCGAATGTTACTTCTATTTCATAGAAGCGCAAACACGATTTAGAGAATATCGATTATTCTGCTGTTCGCATCGACCGGCTCATTGCTAAGGGTGATTGCTTCCTGAATCAATTGTTGGTGTGCCACCGATAGTTCTCCCCGATGATAGACCGTAATCCATGGTTCATCGACCACCATTAATGAGCCCACGTGGGCATCGAGAACAAAGCCAACTGCAGTGTCGATATCGTCACCCAACTCCAGTCTCCCTCCGCCCAGTTCCAATACGACAGTTCCCAATGCCATGGCATCGATATCGGCAATCCATCCGGGTTGAGGGACCGGGAAATCAGTGGTGTTTAGTTCTGAATCGAGAAGCCCCAATCCTTTGAGCAGGTTGTGCTCACTGTTGAACAATGACTGCTCGACACCTTGGGCGATACACATTTGCTCAAACAATGCCATTGCACTGCCATCCACCAACGAATCATGAATTCGAAACGCGCCTTCATCAATCGATTCGCAAACTCCAGTCGAATGGAGAAGGATGCCTCCCTGGATGCAGACCAATTCTTCCAAGTCAGCTGGACCCGAGCCTCGCAAAGTCTCCACCGACTCTAGAACTTCGAGGGCATTGCCTGCAGCAAATCCGATTGGCGTGTCCATTTCGGTTAGGGTGACGCGTGTAGAAATACCCAATCCATTGCCAGTTGAGACGATCGATTCTGCCAAAATACGAGCATCGTCTAGTGTTCGCATGAAGGCAGCTCGGCCGACCTTGATGTCCATCACCAGCGCGGCCAATCCCTCGGCGGCTTTCTTGGAGAGAATCGAGCCGGTGATCAGCGGTGTCGAGGCAATGAGTCCAGTCACATCCCGAATCGCATACATCCGTTTGTCCGCAGGTGCAATTTCACCGGTTTGTCCCCCAATCATACATCCAATCGTTTGGATCATTTCCGACGCCTGTTCCGGCGTCACACTGACATCGTAACCTTGCAGAGATTCCAATTTGTCAAGCGTCCCTCCAGTGTGTGCCAAACCGCGACCGGCAATCATCGGACACTTGAGTCCACAAGCGGCAAGCGCGGGTGCAAGAATCAAGCTGACTTTGTCTCCAATTCCGCCTGTACTGTGTTTGTCTACGACCAAATGTTTCCACTCTTCGGGCCACTCAAGTACGGTTCCAGAATGGAGCATTGCGTGCGTAAGTTCCACGGTTTCACTTTCTGACAACCCGTTATCGAAGACATTTCGCATCCAACCCTCAACTTCGGAATCGCTGAGGCGCCCATCGACGACCCCATCTACAAATGCCTGAATATCAGTCATCGTCAATCAATCCGATTTCGATGAGTCTTTGCCGTAGGAATTCACCAGCGGTGATACTTGGATAGAGGGCTTTACCACCGGTTCGCTCAATGAATTCGGGACGTGGTGTCAGGTCGACATCGTCTCTAGGGTGTGTGAACATGGGCATCGAATAGCGGTCGCTGTTTGCATCGGGTGGATTGACAACACGATGGGTCACGGCCTTGAACAGTCCATTGGTGAGGTTTTGCAACATGTCACCGGAATCGACAATGATGTGCTCATGATTTCCCTCCACGGCAATCCAACCCCCGTCATGATCCATCACCTCTAATCCAGCCGCACTGGCTCCAACCAAGAGTGTGATGAAATTGATATCTTCATGTTGGGCGCTTCGGACCGCTCCATCTGGGACATCATCGCCCAATGCCGGGTAGTGCAAAATCCGTAGAATCGTGTTCCCGTCAACGGCCATATCTGGCAACCAATTGGGGCCCTTTCCCAAATATCGAGAGCATACTTCCAATAGTGTACGACTGAGTTCTTCCATCTGGATGTACAGGCCATCGACCGCTGGACCAAACTCTGGACAATCTTCAGTGGGCCAGATGTTTGTCGCATATTCTGACTTCAGTGGGTGGTCATCGGGTAACGTGCGACCTGTTTGCCAGAATTCCTTGAGGTCCGGTGCGGGATTGTCTTTGGCGTGTTCGACTCCAAATGGCACATAACCCCGCTGATTGCTGGATTGGTTCCATCGCATTTTTGTCGCATCATCCATGTTGAAGAAGGTCTCACTGACTTCGTACGCACGACCGATGTCGTCCAATGGGATTCCATGACCTGTCAAAGCGAAGAAGCCGATGTCTTCAAGCGCTTCTCCCATTTTTTCAACAAATGCATCTCTGGAATTCTCATCACCATCGGTGTATTCTCGCAGGTCTAGAGTTGGAATCGAATCTCTTGCCATAATGCATCTCGTTACTCGGGTGCCCATGAATCCTTCGTGCCTTCACTGCTCAGAATCGTACTTTTCACGAAGTTGTTCTACGGTCCAACCCGCATCGAGAGCATCCTGCACTTGTTGTGGTGACCAGCCCGGGAAATTGTATCCATCCAGTTGGGGCGCACCGAATACACCGTCATCGCGGCCAACGGCAACCTCTCTGGCTTCGCTTCCAGCATTGGGGCCCACACTGGTCCCATCAAGAATCACCTCACCCTGTGGTGCAACGGTCTCTTCATCATCCCATCCTTCAGAATCGAGATCCGCCGCATCATCGACCAATACTGTGCCTGCGGATTCCATCCGGCTATTGTACAGCATCAGTCCCAAAGCACCGGCCAGTCCGATGGCTGCGAGAACGAGTAGAACCAAGAACACCTGTGCAGAAGTTCGATCCATTGCATCTTCGCGGAATGGACCTGCTTCTTCCTCTTGCTCTTCCGATGGATCTGTGTTGTCATCAGGACCGGGGGTTACGGTTTGTGTCAGCGTGCACGGGACGGTTTCATTGTCTGGAATTCCGTCCAAGTTCGCATCTGTAGTTTGCACAGCGAGATAAGCATCGATGGCTTGTTCCCAAGCCCACAACACCTCATCACCATCATGGATACAATCGCCATCGGTATCCGGATTTTGCGCGTCTCCACCATTTTGGTATTCCTGTAGGTTTGCCAATCCATCCCCATCTGGATCCAAGTTTTGCTCTGAGTTGGTGGTACCCATCACCGCTGACCAAGAGCGATTCAGTTGGTTTTGCGCTTCCCAATAATCGGGCATCATATCGCCATCGGTATCGGTTGACGTATCAAATCGATACCAGTCGTCATCAAACATGAAGGTTTGATGCTGGGCGAGTTCTGGATGTTCGATGGCAATTCCCATTTCGCGATTCCTTAGGGCACTGTTACTGCCCCAGTTGATGCTACTGAACAGACTCCATTTTTCATCTACAATCAAACTCTTATCGTGTAGTTTAGTGATGTCAGCGGAGGTGTGCATGAGGCGAGCTTCTACATCCAACCCCAATGTCATGTTCAATCGATGATTGAAGTGATTCACCGTTTCACGAATATCATCATCTTGGGTAACATAGTATCCGTTGATCAGCAAGCGAACCGAAACGCTTCGATTTGCAGCACGTTCAATTGCCTCAATCAATGGATTCTCACCGTAACCCCAGTGCCATCCCAAATCAAAATATTGCAGCGCCAGGTCAATCGAGACTTCGGCTTGATCAATCATCCAAACCAGCGATTGAATGCAATCGTCCGGACAGGTAAGCAGAATCGCACCAAACGGCCCATTGTAAGTCAAAGCAGGTGGCTCCGAAGGTCCATAATTGGTCGATGCTGTTGGTCGGACCCATCCGGTCGGACGACCCATTGAGGTGGGCACATCATCATGATTCATGATGTGCAATTGACTCTCATTCTCATCCCACGTCATTCGGGTCATGACCAAATCGGCAACGTCCTGACTGTTGATGATAATCCCTGAATCTCGATTGCCTGCATCTCCATCCAATGGGAATGTCGAACGCTTCCAGTTGCCGCTGCCCATCCAAACACTGTCACCATCGCGAACAGCCACTTTAGAGTGAATGTAGCGATAGGGTGCCATAGGCGCATTTTCGCCTGCGGGCTCAACCATCCATAGAACAGTACAACCCGCATTGTGCAATTCATCAGCCCAACCTCGTTGATTTTCAGAATCTGAGGCGTCTCCCAAAATTTGTCCTTCAAGTAAAATGGTGCATTCTACACCTCGCAGAACTGCAGCTTCGATTGCCAAATACAATTCCGGTGAATCGAATTGGTAAATGTGGAGGTGCAATGAGGTGGTGGCCTCGTTGATCCAATCCACCATCTGTTGCAATGTCCCTCGGGGTGAATTTGTGGGTGTCAATGTTCCCTCGGCTCCAAAGTACCCCGAATCACAGAACAGGCTTGAACCCAATCGAAGCCAACGATATTCCCAATCAGCTGAGGTGTCGGTGTCGGGCAAAGTATCGCATCCGTCTCCCCGCATCAAGATCAATCCAGACATGTCCGAAGGTGGCATTTCAAGCGCCAAACCACTCCAACCGTCGATATCGGCAAATCCTGAACCGTACACAAAGGCGTCCACAATGGTGCTGTCGGGCGCAATCAATTGCAACGCGCCTCCACTATTAATCAGCCAAGGGGGGTCGTTGGTGAACAATGCGTTAGCATCCACAGCACTGGGGCCGCCATCCTCGATTAGGTTGGCAGGATTTTCGGAAATGACAATTGATTGTCCGGGTTCAAGAATGTAATTGACCATCAAGGAATTTTGTGTTGAATCAGATGTGAGTCGGGCAACCGTCCACCCCCCTAAGTCGACCCAAGTGTCCCCCGTATTGGTGATTTCAAACCAATCATTTTGGCGTCCAAATGATGCTTCTGCAGGCATGAATCGGGAGAATTTGATGGTCATGCTTCCATCATATGAATGAATCAATGGATTCTCTTGACCTGGAGTTGGCCACAGTGTTTGCCTTGTTTCCGCTCCCCCATTCCGTGATTCGAGAGTCTCGCAATCAGTGCTGGTGTCCCACGTCAGTGTTTGAATCCCATTCCCATTTGGATCCACCAGGACAATGGTTTCACCTTGATTTGTGAGGATGTTATCATCCAAATTCAGAACAACAAATTCTCCAGCCTCCAATAGCATTGAGTTGGGGGTGTGGTTCCACAATCGATCAGGTGCAACAGCAGCCGCGCCTCCACCGGCATCTTGAACCATCCATCGAGAGAGATTGACGGCATAACCCGCAGCGTTGTGAAGTTCAATCCACTCATTGGCCAAACCATCGGTAGGGTTGGAACATTGTGGACTGACCTCTGACATCACAACTTCAGTTGGACCGGAATAAGGTTGCTCGAAGATGTGGTTCGCCTCACCCGGTGTCGGCCAAGCACCGACAACCCACATCTGACTTGAACTCAGACCGGGAACCATGCTCATTCCATATGCGGAGTGGTCCCAGACCACAGTGTGAACTGTGATGCCCTCCGGATCATTGAGTTTCAGTGTGCCTTGGGCATTGGTGAGGGTGATGGATTGGCTCCCGATAGGATAGACCGCATATTCACCGGGGGCCAGAGTCGACGAAGGCAAAGCGAATCCAGATCCTGATCGCAGTTCCCACCCACTCAAGTCAACAGTTTGGTTTCCGGTATTGACAATTTCAACCCATTCACCATCCATTCCAGTCTGAGAATCTGAACCGGTGGGGTTGGGCAAGAATTCGGAGATTCGCATTCCAGTGTCTATGGTCTCATTGTCCGTGTTTCCATTGCCCTGGCCTGGGTTCAGTGCACCAGGTGTGTTGTATGTGGATGGCATCCACTGTCCTTCAGGCATCAATGGATCCGCCGGTACGATACTCACATTCTCATCGTATGCAGAATCCCACGAAACAAATTGTCGGATGTCACCATTGCCATCAACCAAGGAGATTGAGTCATGGATGACAATCAAATCGATTGGACCGTAAACATACAATTCACCCGGAGAGAAAGTTGCAGGCAATGGATTTGCCATCACGCCCGTACCGGTGTGGATCGCCAGTGTGGAAGGATCGATTGTTTGTGGTTGGCCCATGTCAGGGTAGTAAAATTCGACCCAAGTGCCTGTGGACTCGGGGGCTGTACTGGCGTTGATCAAAATCTCATTCATTTGAATCCCAAGTCCCGAGAGAATCGCATTCGGGGCATTGAATTGCAATGGCGTAGGCCACTTTGCCGTCAACAGGGCGTCTGCGTTACGACCCCAATCCGGAGTTGTAGCAGAGAGATTGACGTACGAATGTCCCGGTGCGGTGGGTCCCGAATATTCGACCTGATGTGTGATGTTTCCATCCGGCATGAGGAGCTTGACCTTCTCAGTACCTTGGCCATTGTTGAGCATTCCATAAGTCCGTGTACCGTTGACAGCAACGATCCGGTGCTCTCCGGGCTGAATCACCGTGCCTTGTCCCACAAGATGGGTGGTATTCATGGCCATGGAATTGCCGGCTGCATCCTCAATGGACCAACCTGCGAGGTCGATGGCAACCTGACCGGTGTTGGCAATCTCCACCCATTCTCCACCCGGCCATGTTGCGTTGTCATCGGTCCAGTAAGGGTCGGGCATGACTTCTGTTATTCGCATTTCACTTTGCACATATTCGGGCCCAGTTGCCGTACCGCCTGTATTTGCAGCTCCCGGTGTATTGGAATTTGAGTCGACAAAATCATCGGTTGGCAAACTCCCTGGAATTTTGCTCACATCACTGCTGGCTTGCCCGGTAGTAACTGTATGGACCGATGTTCCTGCTGAATCGATAAGGTCAAGGATTTCTCCGGCATTGTTGAGTTTGAGTGTGCCTTGATTATTTTCAGCGATAATCGCGTATCCTCCGGCAGGCAGAACGTAGGGGTTGGCCAAGTTGGCGAAGTCCACCCATGTATTGGCATCGATGGGGTGTGACCATGATGCATCGTCGAGTGTCCATCCCTGAAGGTTGATATCCGTGGTGCCCCTGTTGTAGAGTTCAACCCATTCACAAGCGGGATAGGTCCCTGTATCCGTTCCCATTGGATTCGGCATCAACTCATTGATGCAGATGTCACCACTGCATGCGGTTGATCTTCCTTCGGTGGCTTGCACCAAAGGAGAGAGGCTCATTATCAGCATTAGCGAGGTCAATAGCAGGGCTTTGCGACACATCGGACTCACCGCAGGGCATAGCCCTGCGCTCACGCGTGAGGGTGTCTCGCCCTTAGTGCCTCCGCACATCAGATGAAACCGAAACCATCCAGTTTCTGTGCAAAGGTGTAAATCATAATCGGCACCAAGATGATGCCCATGCCGTGACTACGACGGATTCCAATTCGTGGTGGCATCAATCCCATCGCCGTCCCCACAATCAGAACACCGATTCCAATCCATCCGGTTGACAACCAGACTAAGATCGTGACAAATCCAATGACTCCCATCACCATGCTTCGAAGTGGAATCAACTCGTGTAGTTTCAGCATGCCCTGCCCGACCTTGATCATGACCGGTACAGCAAACAATCCGGCTCCAATGGTGATGGCCATCAATCGGATGTAATCGGAAGGTGGTTCAAGTCCAGTCCACTGGTCGATTGGATACATCATATTCAGTGCAAGTGCTGCACCCGAACGTGGGCGCAATACAAGGTATAGGAAGGTCAGAACCATCACGGTCACAGCTGTATTTGTGGCTGAAAGGACTGCAATCACTTCGAGATCTTGTTGACGAGTTTGGGCATCAAGGTCTTCCAACTCGGGGCTGCTTTCCTTGACTTCTCTGGCCTTCGCGAGCATGGCCTCATCCTCCATCTCTCGATCGACAAGTTCAGCTTGGTTGTCGCCGATGACTTCCACATCTCCACCAACCTCAGTATCCCAATCAGCGTAATCTTCACCGTCAGAAGCGGAAATGAATCCTCCATCTTCGGGAACCTCCAATCCATGCATTCGTGCGGTTTCCGCACGATATTCCGCAATTCTTGCACGTGCAGCAGGATCATTGATTCCGCCGGGTCCATATTCAAAATCAGCCGGGATGTAATTGGGGTCTGTCAATCTCCCCCAGAAGTTTCGAACCGTCATTACGACAACGGTTGCTTGGGCTGCAGTCATCCCAGGCAAAATGGCCATGACCGCGGCACAACACGAGGACAAGAAACACGGCACAATCAGGGGTTTCGCAGGTGGCAAATCCCAATTCGGTTCTTGTGGTGGCATCTCAGAAGTGGTGACATAAATGTCAATCAAATTTGCAATTCCGAACAATCCAGCCAGTGCGGGCATGAGCAGAGTGGCAGAAGGCATGCCAACGGGGCTGCGACCGGGTAACTCGAACACGGCCCACCCATAGAATCCTGCGAGCAGGAAAAATGCGGTTGCAACCAACATTCCTGCCGCTCGAGAATTGTCTCCTAAGCGGAAATCAATGGCTTCGATTCTACGGTAGATTCTCCATTTTCCGATGTGGAATGTGAATTCTTTCGGTTTGGATAAGGGCAACATTGCCCACTTCGTTGAGGCTTGGACCCAACTTGGCCATGCCAGTCGAGTGGTTTCGGTGAGGATCAGGAATACGGAAATGGCCAACAAGAGCCAAGGCAAAATGTCTCGACTGAGTTCATACAAACCCAGCCCCGGATTGGTACCAAACAGGAGCCGTGCAACCAATAGTAGCGGGATGCTCAATAGAAGTCCAAGTTGACTGCCACGAGCAGAATAGGCTACGCCCTGTGCTGCATGTCCCGAAATCAGCATTCGATGGCCGGGCAATAAAGCCAACGCAGTATCCCCATCAGGGGCTCCAATCAACGCACTAGGAATGTAATTTAGGAACGTGTGAACGGTCCCCATGGAGACAATGATCGCAGCGACAGCCGAAAGTGGAATGCCCGCACCCACGGCGAGAGGTGACATGGAAAGCGCGATTAGAGCCACATTGTTCACGTGAAATCCGGGAATCAATCCAGTCATGCATCCAAGGAAGATTCCAATGAAGAATGAGCCCATGAGCCAAGCCCAATCAAGCATGTATCCTTCCAGCATAGTGTCACCCCTACAGTGTCAAACATAGTTGTGTACCTGGGTCGCTGGTAGCATCAATTGCAACCAATCGCCCCGTCCACACCTGTACACCGGTGCTATTGCCCCCTTCATCAAACCCGACTTCAGTCGCAGTTCCATCATCAAACAGGCAAATTCGCTGTTCACTACCGGACGCCAACAGCCACAAATCCCCTTCATCGGTCTGATTCAATTCCGCGTTGACATTGACTAGCGTGTTGACTTGCCAAGTCCAAGCATCCCAGCCTGCACTCCATGAGAACGTATCTGGGGGGATGTCAACCGAACCAACTGCGTATAGGGGGACATCAAGCATGATGCGCCCTTCAGCTTCATTCCAAATAACGGTGGCATTGTAGAATTCAATGTACGTGCCCTTCTCAATCCATTCCGCATGAGCGCCTGCAATTTGGAATCTTAGGGTTGTGGATCGCTCCATGTAGTCTTTCCCATCGCCAAGATATCCCTTGTCATAATCTGGTGAAACCGCGCCGGTGGTCCAACCGGCCACATTCACTTCTTGTCCAATCCAATCGGTCGGATTTGCGGCGATGGTCGCCAATGAGGTAAAATCTCCAATCAAGATGCCAACAGGGTTCAGAACATGATTCTCATCGCTCATCTGCAGGCAAATCTGAGCTCGATCTTCGGACCAAACCAAACGCCCGGAGAATCCATCTTCGGGTAACGTACCATTCCAGCCAACGGTCGGAATCATACAAATGATACCCACATTTTGTCCACCTGGTGCTACAATCCAGTGTTCACCATGATCGATTTCCAAATCTCCATCGTCATCAAGCCAAGTGTATGTACCCTCGACATAGACGAGTTTGCCAATGTCATATGACCACGTTTCAGCGGCTACCGCCCATGACAATCGCTTCGCACCTGCTGGATGTGTGACTTCAACTGTCGAAGATTGGACCACAATCGACCAGCGGTAATTTCGTTCATCCCATTGAACCCAACCGGTCAAGTTCACCTTAGAACCGGCTTCGATCCACTCTGTCACACGGCCCTGCAAAGATACGGATAATCGATGGTCACTATCGAGGTAGGAGGGGTTGTCAATCAGGGTAAAACTCTGCCAAGTTACGTTTGGTTCTAGCGCATCCGAAAGATATCCGGAGAGATTGACCACGCGCGATTCGTAAGCGGATGCATTGGCAGAAATATCATTCAATGTTGTATCAAACATAATGACTTCAGCGCCGGCTTTCTCGGTAATTGCACCCATACCCTTGGAATTGATCCAAATCTTCCCGTTGTATTGCACAACTTCTCCTTCGACGATGACAGTGGAACCAATCGGTGGGACTTCACTGGTGTCATACCATCGGATTTTCACGACATTGGGCGCATCTTCAACTTGTAAATCAACGCGATCGGATCCATCACTGTAGGGGTCGCGGACCCAAGAAATCAGGGTCCCTTCGACTTTCACCGTTTCAGATAGGTGCTCGTGCACTTCATCAATTTCGATACGATCTGGTTCTCGAACGACAGCATAGAAATTCAGCGTTGAGACCAAGAGAACGGACAAAAAGAACG
>TARA_B100001121_G_scaffold277608_1_pt1 | contig 11475 bp, 13 predicted proteins | sample TARA_B100001121 | Tara Oceans TARA_B100001121 (sample SAMEA2622817) | marine metagenome | biome: marine biome (ENVO:00000447); feature: surface water layer (ENVO:00002042); material: "saline water (ENVO:00002010), including plankton (ENVO:xxxxxxxx)" | depth 5 m
ATATTACCTAAAACTTTTGTTGTTCCAATTTTTTCCAAATTTGCTTTTGTTACAGAATCATCTTTTATAGTTGTTGTTAGAGTATTAGTATGAGGAATATATTTAAGTAGAACTTGCGAATTAGAATCAATATTAGGTCCATGACCAGTAATTTCTGGATTACTGCCATAAATATTAAACAGTAAATCTTTAAATTCAATATATGTATTTTTATCAGAAGAGTCTGAATCATCCATTACTAATAATCTATCTAAACTTTGTATTTTGCTTATTGAAGGATTATTACTGTCTACTGTGCCTGTGGGTAATTGATCTGAAACGTTTTTTAAGTTAAATGTTGGTTTAGTTACCCATTCTAAAGTACCAGTACCATCAGTATCAGCTAATATTTGACCGTTAGAAGAAGGTCCTTTATTAGGTAAAGTAATTGTATAATTAGCAGATGCATTATTTGGTCCTCTAATAGCAGCATAATTTGTACCTTTACTAGCGTTTTCATAGAATCTAATCGGGTATTGTCCTCTAATTTCTGTTGGTAGCCAAAATTGTATTTTTCTATCATTGTTAGATGTTGTATCTATAGTAATTCTAGGATCAATTCCATCAGAACCTCTTAAATTAAAATTTAACTCAAATCCACTTGAATTTGTAGAAGTTTTTAAGTCAATAGATGCTTTTTCTCTTGTAGATCCTGTAGATTTAATCATTGAAATTTTATTAATAACTCTATTATTTACAGAAGATCCATTTAAATGCGTTAGTTTTAATTCAGCGGGATTTGTACTTAAAACTGGCGTTTCTATATTTAAACTTACTATATCTGTGCTATTATTTGTTGATTTTTTTAAAGAAAGACCGTATCCATCTGCTGAAGTCTTTAAATTGTTATTGTAAAAAATATCTCTAGAGGTATATAAATCTCTCCACCTAAGATTATCGTCTCCTAGATCTCTTCCATTGTTAATATTTGGTATTAAATTTCCTGTAATTTTATGAGCACCTATTGTTAAGTTACCACCTAATGTGGGTGCAGGATCTTCAGAAACACTTGATAATCCTCCCGAGGATTGATTTACCCAAGAAAGAACTCCACTACCATTTGTTTTTAATACTTGACCATCGTTTCCAGCACTAATAGGTAGTGTTAATGTATAATCATCAGATATTGCATTTGGAGATTTAACTGATATTCCGTGTTCACTTGTACCTCCACCTTCCATAAATGTTAACTTCTTTTCGTTTTGTAAAGTTATATCATCAGAAAACGTTGAAGTACCAGATACTGACAAATTATTTAATGTACCTACTGAAGTTATTTGAGTTTGAGCTGCATTGACGCTTAGTGTATTAACAGTCTTTGTTAAACCTGTTCCAGCAATAGTTTGTCCTGCTGATGTGAATTGACTAAATACTAATGCATCTGTTCCAACTGTATCATTAGCTGCGTCATTTGTACATAACCAACCCGTGTCTTGATTAACAGTACCTTCTTGAACAAATACAAAATATCCAGCAACTTGTGCGTTAGAAGCAAAGTCTGTAGCTCTTGTTGGTGCACCAGATGCTTGAACTATATAAATACCATTTTCAGACCCAGTACTTTGATCCTTTAATAATATTCTATCATTAGTAGCTAGCGTTACACCATCAACTGTTTGACCATTTGCATAAGCTGAAGCTAGTGTTCCATTTGCTGTAGTAGCAACTCTAACAGCTTGCTGTGCTTTTATTCCAGATGCTATAGCATTTACTTCTGACTGTAATGCTAATGTTCCATTGCTACCTGTAGGTATTGGTAAAGTTAAAGATTTATTAGCTGTTAAGTCTGCGCCTTCTAGTCTAGTATAAAAATTATTAGGCTTATTATATAAGTCAATATACGCTGGCCCTGTAGTATCTGATTTTACAGATATTTGACCTTGTTTTATATCAACACTATTTGTTCCAGGTATTGTTCCACCAATTTGCGTAACGCCTGTTCCGTTTGGTACAATACTAATACTTTCGTTATTTGCAGAAACTAATTTGTTTAGAGTTATTTCTTTACTGTTTGATCCTATTATTACGTCTTTGATTGTTGCTGAAGTAGTTGCTGTGCTACCAGCAGTTAATACACTTTGTAAATTTTGTGAAGTTTCACTACCAACTTGAACGTAATTAGATAAGTCATTTGTTGTTGCTAAGTCATAAAAATCTGTGCCACTGTTGTTAGATAGCTGGAGTTTGTTAGAATCTAATTTTAATTGTGACGTTCCAATATAAACAAGGCCAGAAGTTCCATCGATATATAACTTTTCTAAGCCTTTTGTGTTTGATCCAATATCTAATCCAGACTCAGGAATAAAAGCATCGCCATCCAAAGTCCATTTTAAAGCACTATCTACTTTAAATTCTATTTTTCCTGGATTAGATGTATCATCAATAATAGAAACTGATGTATTATCTTTTATAATTTTTTCGCCAGTTCCTGATCCTCCACCGCCGCCTATTATAAATTGACCATCATCAGACTTTGTTACAGTTATAGAGCTACCTGCTTCTGGTACAATTAAGTCTGTACCAGATGAACTTTTTGCATGTTTTATTTGTAAATCATCATAAGCGCCTATAACAAAATAACCACCTGCCCATCTTCTTGTAGAAACACCTAAGTTTCCTTCATTGTCTGCTCTTGGGACTAGATTTTTAGTTGCCATTTAATTAATCTCCTGATATTCTTATATAATTATTTGTTATAATCTGTTTATATTAACTATTAATAAATTTTTTATTTATACTTTAGGAATTATATTGTTGTAATTAGATGGATCTGATTTATCTATTTCAAAATGTAAGTCTATAGCAAAATCTCTATTTGACATAGTATATCTAGAATCATCTTCTCTTTGTATTATTCTATCAAGAAAGTCATTATATTCTAGATATACTATTTCATCGTGACTCATAGCAAATAGTCCAGTATCACCGTCAATTATATTTGTAGGTATAAGATTATTGGCATCTGTAGGGTCAACTTCCCACATGCTAGAAGCATTATCTTCTGCATATAAACTACCACTAATAACTACATCACCACCAAATACAGTAACAGTATTAGCAGTACCTGCTTTTTTAGACCCAGGAATACCATCGATATAAATAAACGTATCTAAACCTACATTTGCTAGTCTACTTGTAAGACCAGTAGAAAAACCACCAACACTATCAGCAGCATTTTCATCTGAATATACAATTAATTTTGGTTCAGACTCTGTAGGATTATTACCTATTATTTTACCAATTCTTGCCTGTTTTGTTAAAAAATCCCTAGCCATTTTCATGTCTCCTAAGATGTTTGTTGTATAGCAACATAATTTATTTCTAAACTACTTTCTATTGGATTACTTACATAAACTGTAATGTAAGATGTTGTTACATCTAATAAGTATACGTTAACATCTTCTTTGCAACTTATATTAACTACAGGAGTTGAGTCAAAAACCTCAGAGAAGTCAATCTGGATACTCTCTTGATTAGCATTTAATGTTGCTTTACCTTTTTGAATCATATTAATTAGCTTTCATCGTCTGGGTAAATATGGACATGGACTTTACCTGTAAAAGGCGCAGAAGATCCTACTGTTACTGATGTTGTTGTTAAACTAGTTATGAATACATTAACGTTCTCATCTTCTGGAGATATTACACATACAGGTATAGAAGAATACACAGATGAGTCTTTGAATGTATATGTACCTGTTTCTGTATTAGAAAAATTAATTATTGCAACTTCAACAGTGCTTGCACCTCCAGAAGCAATTTTTCCATATATCGGAACTTTTCTAATTAGTGGGTAAATATACTTAACTCTGTTGGCATCAATTCTTGTTGTAGGCATTAAAACCTCCTTTATTATAATCTTTTAGCGACAATATTAGCTAACTCTGATCTGTATCCTTTTGTAAAGTTTACATGACCTGTTACATTTTCTTGCTTTAACTTTTCTATAACAATTGTTAACCCATTAGAAAATTTATTAACATAAGCTAAATCAACTTGATCTATATCACCTAATAATACAACTTTTGAATTTTTACCAGTTCTTGTAATTACTGTTTTTAATTCATGAACTGTTGCATTTTGTGCTTCATCAACAATAATAATAGAATCGTTAAAGCTTCTACCTCTTATATATGATAAAGGAGCAACATCTATTTGACCTTTTTCCATCATTAAATCAAAATACATTAAATCTCCAAATTGGTTTCTAAAGTTATCTACTATAGGTGCTAACCACGGAGACATCTTTTCATTAAGCGTTCCTGGTAAATAACCCATATCTTTTCCTACAGTTTGTATAGGTCTTGTAAATATTATTCTTTTCTTTTCTTCTTTCTCTATAAGTCTTAAAGCTGTCATTAACGCTAAATATGTTTTTCCACTTCCAGGAATCCCTGTTAACGTAACTAAAGGTATATCTTCGTCTAACAATAATTCTAAAGCAAATATTTGTTCTTTATTTTTTGCTTCAATTCCTGAAAGTCTGTATAATTCTTGTTTTGACTCAAGTATAACTAGATTTTTATCTTTTCTTTTAAGTAGACAAGACTGATTACTACCATTGTCAGCTTTTAAAATGACAAATTCATTTTCATCAATATCAAAATTATTAAAAACTTCTTCAGATAACTTCAAATGATTACCAGAATAGGCCTTGTTTATAATATCAGGATCTACTATTATTTCTTTATATCCTGAATACAAGTTATCAGATTCAATAAACTTATAGTCTGCATTGTAATCATCTGCATTAATACCTACAGCATCACATTTAACTCTTAGGTTTATATCTTTAGTTATTAATGATATTCTATCGTAATTTACACTAGTTTTAATAATATTGTTAATAGTAGCTATTATAACATTGTCGTTATATTTAAGATCTAATCCATCTAAACCTTCCCAGTTAACTTCTGACATTACTTTTATATTTAAATCATACTCTTCGCAGTATACACCATCATGCAAACTACCAACTGATCTTAAATCATCTAAAAATCTATTTATAAATCTTGCGTATTCTCCTAATATACCTTCTCTTGTTTTAAATTTATCAACTTCTTCTAAAACAACTAATGGAATTACTATATCATTTCCACTCAAGTTAAATAATGAGTTTTTATCATAAAGTAAAACACTTGTATCAATAACAAATAACTTTCTCTTATCCGAATTAGGACTCGAAGAACTACTATCCATTGTAAAACCTTTCAGATTATTATATAATAGTAATTATAAAAAAAATTTCAAAAGGAAACAATATGGAAATTAACGATATTAAAAACTATTCTTGCTTTAAAGCGCACAAAGTATTAGGAAAATCCTGCAAAAACAAAAAATGCAGATATTGGCATGATGTTAGTGAAGCCAATAACTGCATAATAAATAAATCAAACGGTATTCCTCATTCGCTACAAGACATAGGTGATTTATTTGATATCACTAGAATGAGAGTATGCCAAATAGAGAAAAATGTTATTAAAAAAATAAAAAAAAATGTTTAAAGTTTGCCAAGTGTAAACTTAACAAAATCACCGGATTGACTCTTTAATAATCGTAATCCTTTTCTCAATCTAACACTTGCTGCCTTATTACCTTTTTCGCTTTTTAAAACATCACTCTCCATAGATTCAATTAAAGTTTTAATTTGTTTATATCTATTTTCGTAAGTTGATAAGTCAATTGTGTCATTATTTATTTCATCTGTAATTAGTTGTTCTGACATTTTGTGTCCTTTCTTATATTTGTTCTATAAAAGTATATCTGGTTTTTCTTCAGTGTTAACTTTTTCTTTAAAAATTAATTCTCTTATGCTTTTCATAAGCTCTATGTCTTCTAGTTCTAAAGAAAGCATGTCTATTATCTTTATTATCTCTTTGTTGTTTACACCAAAATTCATAATTTCATTTTTTATATTTCTACACTTTTCTATTGAGTATAAATCTTCTGGAATATTAGGATCTAACATTATAAATACCTCTGTTCTAATTTATTTTTTACTTTTATTTTTCCATCTTTATGAATGTATAATACTTTGTAGTTTATATTATTATCTAACTCTTTTTTATCAAGAACTATATAACCCTCTTCTTCGTTTTCGATTAAATAGTCAACTAACTCCCAATCTGCTAATTCTAAGTCGTTAACAGTGAGCAATTCTACAACTTTTTCCTTATTATTGTTGTTTAAATTAAAAATTACATCTTCTTTTGTACAAACTAGCGAAGAATATCCTTCGTTTCCCCACTTTATCTCACTTTTACAAACACCATAAACTCTATGAATTACATTACAATTATTACATGCAACGTACTTTTCTTCTAAGTTGTCATCATTATCAAATACTGAAAATACTGGGAACTTATGATATAGTGGTTTTGTTCTTTTTTCAAATATTTTTAATGTACAATGACATTCTATTAAATGCTTTATATATTTACTTGTCATGATAATCTTACTGTATAACCTATATTTGTTATTGTTTTATATAAACTATCTGATAGTCTATCAGAAGTTTCTTCGCAATACTTTGAAAAAATATTGCTATTTGATTGCAAAAATCCAGTTAAAGAGCAAACATTATAACACTTTATAAGTCCTGTTATTTCTCTTAGAGTACTTTTCATCATTTCAGGAATATAAATAGTTATATTATTAGGAGAACATCTTTTTTTTCTTTTCATTAAGTATTCTTTTACATTATTATTGCATCCACTTAATTGACTATTAATCTCGTTAATAAGTTCAGTATTTTTTTCATAAAATGAAATGCTTTTTCTAGACAAAGTTGCTTTTATAATCTTACATTTTCTTGTAATTTCTTTATATATGTTATCCATAAACTCTGAAGATATTTGTGTTATCCCTATTATTTTTGATATATCTTCAAACAAAAAAGGATCTTCGTTATTAAATTTTTCAATATATGGATAAAGATAAAGCTTATTTCTTAATAGAATATTCTTTAAATGTTTTGCTGCATTATCAGAAATGCCTCTACATATTAATACTCCTGGTACTTTGTTTTCTTTCATTTTTTCTATAAATGGAATTATTTCTGATTCTCTTTCAATATATCCATCTATTATAGTCATAAGAACGTTTTTAGTAGAATTTTCAACTTTATTAAAATAGATATTAGAAAAAGCTGGATGTATTTTTATGTTAAAAACTGGATTTCTTGATTTTTCAACTGTTATTTTACTGTTTTTACTAACTTTTAAATTCAATATGCCATCAGGCCCACTAAATTCAATAATTTTTCTAAAAACACTGAAAGACTTGTTGTCTGTTATTGAATTTAAATATTTGTAAATTGTTTCCAAATTAGTCTCAGATTTACTTAAATTAATTTTATTATTGTTACTAAATATTTTATTTACTAGTTTAACAGAAGTAAAATATGAACTTCCTGGATACAAATTATCTGATTTTTTAAAGTAATTAATAAGAATATCTCTATAAGGAGAATTCTTAAAATATTCAGATCCTAAAAAATAGTACAGGAATAGAAAACTGCTATTATATATTGTATTCTTTACAATAATCCTATGTTTTCCTTCAATAAATTCTTTATTAAACTTTTTAAGCTTTATTCCTAAATCTAATATATTTTTATTCATAACAAATTCCATTTTTATAAATTATATTAGATTATGTAAAAATTAAAAATTTATTTTATCATTAGCCCAATTTAAACTACTAACTAAATAATCTTTTAGTTTAATCGCATTTTTTTTATTTCGAATATTGTTTTTGATTATTTCTTCATACGGTAACCAATAAAATCTAGAATGTTCAAGGTCTCCAGTTTCTTCATTTCTCTTTATTTTTAGATTAGCTAAACTATTTTTCTTTATTTTACCTAAAAACATTGTTAGACTTTTTTCTTTAGACTTATGTGTAAAGCTATCAATATTAATGTTTTCAAAATCTTCGTATTGAAGATTAATTTCTTCATATGTTTCTCTTTTAGCGCAGTCAAAAGAAGTTTTATCTTGTCCGTGAGAAAATGAACCTTTTGGAAAGTCATATTCATTTTTATAGTCAACTAAAACAAGATATAGTATTTTACTATCTAATCCTTCTATTGATTTATCTCTATTATCTAAATAAGTAATAATTCCAGCACCATTTTCAGACTTCATTAAGTATTTTCCTTTAATATTCATAATAGTTTTCGAAAAAGTTTTTCGGGAAATTTTCTTTAGACTTAGACTTAACTCTTTTCCAATCTCCATCTAATATATATGTAACTGCTTTATCGTTTTCTGATCTTATGCTTCTACCTAAACTTTGTACAATAGTTCTAACGGTTTGCGTATCATACCACCACTTCCATTTATTCATTTTTTTACGTGTTACTTTATCGCCTAAATAAGGAAATGGAACTTTACAAATTACTTGAAACCCAGATAAATTACCTTTTAAATCTACACCTTCTGCCATAGATGGTGATATAAGAACTGTGTTGTTTTTTGACTTAATATGTTTTTCTAAACTACTATCTCTATTTTTTCCATATGCAAGTATCAGTCTTTTGTCTTTTAGATTATCAAATAAATACTTTGCTATTCTAGTATTATGTGTATGAATAATTCCTTTTTCGTTTTTATGATTTTCTAATATAGACTTAACCATTTCTTTCATTACAGGAAGTGTTTTATCTATATTTTTTGCTGACATGCTACCAGCAGGTGAAAATATTATAGGTCTATTTTTTGTATCAAACGGAGAACCTTCTTTAATAGATATTGTTTTATCTTTAGGTAAACCAATAGTTTCCATAAATCCTTCATGAGAAATTATTGTAGCAGACATAAAAATTATATAGTCTGCGTGATCTAATAAATACTGCTTTGAATAAGCTGAAACGTCTATAGGTTTAAATACCAACTTTTTATAATTGTTATCTGAGGACTCTATGTCAAAAATCCAATTATCTTTATCATATAATTTAATAAATTGCTCAATTTTTTTAAGATGTGAAGATAACATTTCAAAGTTGTTAGTTATTTTTTTAAACTCTTCAAGTTTTGTAGATGTTATACCAAACTTTTCTAATTGACTCCTCATAAATGCAACTTTTTTTGATACAGAGTCTAAATAAATATTTTTTATCCAGTTGTAAGCTTTAAATTGTGTATTTATTTCTTTAGGTAGCTTAAGTTTTAAAATCTTGCTAGAAAAGTAACTAGATATACTTATTTCAATGAATCTAGAAAGCTCATTTTCTAAATTATGAGCTTCATCTATAACAAGAACTTTTTTATTTGGAATTTTTTTGCTATAATTCTTTTCAGTTAAAAAATAACTGAAATTTGTTATTCCTAAGTCTTTGTCCATAAATAGTTGTTTTTTCTTTTTATATAAGCAGTCATAGTTGCATTTATCATATTTTTTTGCTATACTTCTACTTCTTAGTGCTGTTTGAATATCTTTACATGAAGCTTTTTTATCTATAGAACATGTATAGTTAGAAGAACTATATAAAGAAACTAAACCAAATTTAGAAAAGTCGTCTTCATATTGCTTTTGTAATACTTTTTGAGTAGTTAAAAAATAAGACCCGTCTGAGTATATACCTGGGTACTCAGATGAATTATTTATTGTTCTTGCAATTGTTAATCCAATTGCACTTTTACCTACACCAGTTCCACATTCTATTATAGCATATTTATTTCCTAATTTAAAACTTTCAACAACATTATCTATTACTAATTTTTGTTGATTTCTACATTTTTCATAAGGAAAGTATTTATTCCAATATTTATTCAAGTTAAAGCCTGTCTATTATATTATTTGAAATTATTTTAAATAATATTAAAACTTTTTTTTTAAATTTACACTTTAATTTGATATTTTTTTTGTTAACAAATTCTTCTTATATAGGTCAGCTTGAGCTTGGTCATCAAATTTTATTATTTTACCATTAATATTTAGAATATTCTCACCACTAAATGTATCAGTTCCGTCTTCCACGTCTATTTTAGTTTTTTTTTGTCACTAACATCTAAATCTCTTAATATCTCTACGTCTGAAATTGTTGGTCCGCCTTTTCTAGAAACAGTATGTAAATTTCTACCAACTTCAAATAACTTAGAATAAATATTTTCAGACATCTCTTTTGATATTTTCTCTAAAATAAAATTATTTTTTTCAATATCACAATATCTAATTGTAGATTTTCTAAAAAACTCATTTAATAGATCATAACAATTATTTTTATTTAATAGACTATTATAATCTTCATTAAACATAGTTTCAAATAAATATTGTATATAACCAGATTCAGATTCTTTAATTACTATACCAGAACTTTTACAAATTTCTAGTATTTTAGATAGATTAATCATATTTACACCACGTATTATTTAATTACTTTATAATTTAATTAGGAGAAACATGATAAAATTAATAACTTTTATTTTATTTTTTACTACATTACTTTCATGCTCAGAACATTATGAATTAAAATTCAAAAATCGAGATGTTGAAAAATCCAACCCAGTTATTGCAGGTTATCCTTGTAATAATAATTGTGTATGGTCTTCATACGCAGTCAATATGAACATACAAGAAGGTAAAGTTAACTGTAATAACGGTATGTGTGCTTGTGTTAAAAGAAACGATGCATATACGCTGTGTGAACCAAATATTAGTATAGATGAAAATATTTCTACAGAACCTATTAATATAATAAAAGATGTTCCTTATTATAATCAATATGAAAACAAGTTTTTTGGTGGCTCTACCTGTCAGAATACTAGCGTAGCAATGGCATTAACATACTTTGAAAGTAGAATACATCCTGATACGATATATGATGACTGGGGTAAAGATGTTGCTCAATCACCTAGCGGATTAAACCAAGTTTATTCATACTATGCAAAAAAATCAAAAATAGAAACAAATGTAAGCGCTTCACCCGAAGATCTTAAAAATGCTCTTCTTAGAGGAAACATAGCTATTGTTCACGGTTATTTTACAGGATATGGACACGTTCTATTAGTTAGAGGATTTGACGGTGATAAATACTATGTAAATGATCCTGCAGGAAAATGGTCCGAATGTTTTAAATGTGGATATTCTGGTTCAAGTAACGGTATTACTTCTTATAATAGAAAAGCATTTGAAAATGCAGTTTTTACATCAGATGGATCTTCTTATCTGCCTGGTTGGATTCATGTAATATCTAACCTTTAATAATTTTTTCTTCTTTTTTGTCATCATCTAATATTTCAACAGCAGCAGTAACATACTTGTCTAAAGCAGCCTGTCCTAATATGTATCCAATTTGAATAAAACCACTAGTTATAACTACAGTCATTAACATAACTAAAGAATAGTGATCTAACTTTCCTTGCAAGTGATATAATAAATAAAATAATATTGCTTTCCATCCAAATTCAGATGTCATATAAGCAATAAATTTTTT
>TARA_B100001121_G_scaffold101091_1_pt1 | contig 11452 bp, 7 predicted proteins | sample TARA_B100001121 | Tara Oceans TARA_B100001121 (sample SAMEA2622817) | marine metagenome | biome: marine biome (ENVO:00000447); feature: surface water layer (ENVO:00002042); material: "saline water (ENVO:00002010), including plankton (ENVO:xxxxxxxx)" | depth 5 m
CTGTTCTCTTAAGGTCATTGAAAAATCTACATGCAGATCTTCTTACACGCCCTTCTCTTGACCAAGCTCCTGGCAATGGATTATTGACTTGATATGCAGCCCATGTACCTGCAGATGCAAATGGATGGTCTGTACCTAAGTAGCAATAATCATTTTCAGTTTCAAGTATACTCTCATCGATGAAGACACCAGCAGTATATGAGAAAGGTAAATCGCTTTCGTCATTGCTTGAAACTCTAAATTCATGAGTTGTTCTTTGGTTATCATCAATAAGTTCAACAGAAACTGTAGCAGGTCCACAAAGTGTGTAGGCTGTATAGTTACATACATAATATGGTAACCATGCTCCTACGTTTGCATAACCACTATAGTCAACTTGTTGCTCTGATTCTCTTTCTAAGTATGCTCCTGTGTATAAAGCATCTAACTTACCCATTCTTCCCTCTAAGGTTAAAGATGTTTGTGAGAATGAATCGTCTAAAGTATCAGGAACAAACCTACTTACATTTAGATCACCTTTAGCAGGATCATAATCAAATACACCATCAGCGCTTATGTCTTGACTCATATGAGTGATTAACATATCCCAATCGTCACCAATTGAAGACGCAGAAGAAATTCTGAAACCTTCGTATGTAGCATCATTGAAATTGTCTTCAACAAGTGTTGAGTTGTCTGAAACAACATGTGCTTGTGTTTGTGGATATGAGGCAAAAGTTCCTCTACCTTCCCCAGACCATGTACCAGCTATGTTATCAATATAACCACCTTGTTCAGATTTATAGAAAACACCTCTAATTGACCAAACATCATTTATTAAAGGAATGTTCATATATGCATCATATGAATAACTTGGATCGCCGTGGGCAGTTGCATAATGAGACATATTAAAGCCACCTTCTTGAACATTGAATTTTGGCTTGTTTGTAATCATTCTCACAGTACCTGCTTGAGAACTTGCACCATATAGAGTTCCCTGTGGTCCAGGCAATACCTCAATCCGTTCCATATCAGCAACATATACATCTAAGTTTCTACCTGGAACTTGTAATGGTTGCTCATCAAGGTACAAAGCTACGTTAGGAGTTGAACCCTGTGCAGCAGATAAGAAAACGTTTACTGGATCAACAGCCATACCTCTTATGTAGATTGTTGATTGACCAGGCCCTCTACCACCTGATGAAACATTTGGTAAAAACTGAACGTATTCATCAAAATTAGTAACGTTCATCTCTTTTAATGTTTCTTCTGTTAAAGCAGTAACTGTTACAGCTACTTTTGAAGCACTTTCATCCTTCTTGGTAGCAGAAACAACAACTTCTTCAATTTGTCTTTCTTGTGATTCAGCAGTTTGTGGAATCATTGCAGCAATGGCACCCAAAACCCCTAAAGAAAGCTTATTTTTAATTTTATTTAATTGTTTTTTTGTATTAATTAAATTAAACATATGAATCCTCATAGTTAGTTAATATAAATTGCAAATAAACAAGCCTGGTGACCCCAGAAGATTCCCCCCTAGAGAAGTTTAGCAATATTTATAGACCAGCAATTTCTGTAAATCGGTCATTGGTGATAATCATAACATCTTAAAATAATGATGCAATATAGATATAAATATTACATATAAACTAAGATAAAAGATTTATATAACTAGAAAATTTATGATATTTATGTTTCACTGTTTTTTTAAAATACAGTTAAATGAATAATTTAAGCAAGCCACGATTTTTATTATCAATACTATTACTATCAGTTATAACAACTATTGTTTCATTAAATTCTGATATCTCTGAAACATTCTTTCTTGATTTGCAATCAACACTATCAATGTATCTGGGTTGGATGATCATTATTTTAGCTAATGGATTCTTAATATTTGCGGTATACCTGCTATTTACGAAATATAAAAATATTAGGCTTGGTGGCAATAATGCTGTTCCAAAATATTCCTATATAAATTGGATAGCAATGTTATTCAGCGCTGGCTTGGGCATTGGTCTTTTATTTTATGGAGTAGCGGAACCTATAATGCACTTAAATTCCTATCCTGGAATGATAGACGGTGATATGTCATATAATGCTGGCAAAGCAATTGGATTGGCAAATCTTCATTGGGGTCTTCATGGCTGGGCAATATACTCTTTACTAGGACTTTGTTTTGCTTTTGCTGCTTATAATAAGAAGCTTCCATTTAGAGTCAGCTCTTTATTAGGAAAAAGAGTTGCTAATAATAAATATCTGGCAATAACTATTGATATTATTGCAATTTTAACTACTGTACTTGGAGTTACTACTTCACTTGGATTAGGCACCATTCAAATTAGTTCTGGCCTATCGTATGTTTTTTCAATTCCTGAAAGTTTTTTAAATCGAGTAATAATAATTGTAATAATTACTTTAATAGGACTTGCAAGTGTGTGTTTGGGTTTAGATAAAGGCATTAAGAGACTTTCACAGATTAATATGATTCTTGCTACTCTTTTAATGATGTTCATTTTTCTATTAGGTCCAACTGTTTTTATATTAAACGCATTAATTCAAAATTTTGGATCATATGTTAATACCTTAATTCAATCTGCTACATGGACTGAAGTTTATGAGTCAACAACTTGGCAAAATGGGTGGACACTATTTTTTTACACATGGTGGTTTGCATGGGCACCCTTTGTTTCTTTATTTATTGCTAGAATTTCTTATGGAAGAACAATAAAAGAATTTATCATTGGGGTATTATTTGTGCCATCATTAATAGTTTTTTTATGGATGGGTATTTTTGGCAATGCAGCTATATATCAAGTAATTAATGAAACCAGTCAATTAAATGATATTGTGAACAACAATTACACTGTTGCACTTTTCGCTTTATTTGATGTTTATCCAATAGCAAAGATAGTTTCAATTCTTGCGTTACTTATAATTGTAACTTTCTTCGTTACATCCTCAGACTCTGGCGCATTAGTAGCATCAATGCTTTCTTCTAAAAGCCATGTTGGTATTCACGATGATTCTCCAATACTGTCAAGGGTAACTTGGGCAGTCTTGCTAGGAATAATTGCAGCGGTTCTCCTATATAAGGGTGGCTTAACTGCTTTACAGACTTCGGTTGTAATATGTGGAGTACCTTTTTCAATAATTGTTGTATTTGCTTGTCGACAATTATACAAATCACTGGATAGTGAATTAGAATAAACTTCTTTATTTGAAATTGATTAATAACTAACCTATTTCGTCATCTATTTTCTTAAGCTCTTCTTCGTCCATTTCATCCTCATAGATAAGACTTTCATTATCCTTATTTACGAATTTTTTTGCTATTATTAAAGCTAGTGCAAGAAAAATTAATATTATTCCAATTTGATGCAACATAATTTATTTTTTAATTTAGATTCGTTATCTTAACTGTTATTATTAGATATACAAATGAACGCCCTAGATAATATTCTCAAAAGAGTCTCAGCAAGAGAACTCTCAACACCCTATCCAACTAAAGACGAGATGAGTTTGGTTTATGAAGCAGCCTTAAGAGCTCCAGATCATGCTTGGTTGAGACCAAGTAGTTTTATTGAAGTTAAAGAAAATGGACTAGAAAAACTTTCCTCATTATTTTTGAAATATGCTAAATCTATAAATGCATCTGATGAAATAATTGAAAAATATAAGAAGGCTCCATTTAGAGCACCAATGATAATCATCTTAGTCAATACATTTAAGGAGCATCCTAAAGTACCCGCAATTGAGCAAAAACTATCAACAGCTACAGCAGCTCAAAATATAATGCTTGCATTGAATTCAATGAATTACTCTAGCATGTGGCGAACAGGAAAATTAGCTTTTAATAAAAATATTCAGAGCGGTCTTGGTCTTAATGATAACCAAGAAATCTTGGGATATCTTTATGTTGGAACAGAAGTGGGAACAAAGAAAAAAATACCTAATTTAGATATTGATGACTTTGTTTCTTATCTGTAAATTCTCTTTTGATAATTAAAAAATTAATCTCATAAACTAATTTTATCGACATTATCTAAGTCATTATGAATGACCTTGTTATTAGAATATTTTACATGGTGAACATTGGTGTTTGAGCTAAAGCTAACAGAATATCTTGGTTTATCATTTATAAGATGTAAGGCACAAAAGCCCTCTATAGCAATACATTCTTCGATTTGTTTACTTTCAAGAATTTTTTTTACAAAAGGAATTCTCTCAGGTTCTTCATCATAATGAGGACAACATACACCATTGACAAAACCAAGACATGGCAGAATTGCTTGGTGGTCCTTCCATGAATCTGTAATACCATGATTAAACCAACAAATTGCACCCGCACTAACTCCACTCATAATTACGCCATTTTGATAGGCATTGTTTAAAATAGTGTCAAGGTCCCATTCTCTCCAAACTGCTAACATGCTTTTAGTATTTCCACCTCCAACAAAAACTATGTCTTGATTAGAAATGTGCTTTTCTAATTTGATTGTTCTTTTAAATAAATCTATGTGGGATGTATTACAATTAAGTGAATCAAAAGCTTTATAAAAGTTATCTATATATCCTTTATCATCGCCTGTTGCTGTAGGAATAAAACAAATTGAGGGATTATCACTTTTTGATTGATCAACAATATATTTTTCAATTTTTAAATTCTTAATTTCACGCCCAAAGCCACCTCCACCGATTGCAATAATTTGTCTCATAATATTTACTGCTCCATATTTAAAGTATCTTTTAATGGTTTAAGCCAAGGTTCAAAATATTTCCATTGACCTACTCCTTTTTTATATATTGGTTGTCTTACTTGTTCTGAACTAGGAGTCCTAACAGTCCTTTTTGTTTTAAAGAAACTTAAACAACTTTCTTCAAAATCTAGATCACAAAAGTCTAATAATTTTCTGATCTCGTTCTCAGTGTTTTCTACCATATCCTCATAAACAACTCTATGAACTTTGTTAGGCAAAACTTTATCCCAATGTTGCATAATCTTTAAATAATCAAGATAGTAATTAGCAATTCTATTTTGTGAATAAGTAAAGCCCTGGCCCGAACCAAACAACTGCTTATAGCAACTAAAACAACAATCCATTGGATTTCTTCGAGCATCAATTATCTTCGCATTTGGAAGAATAAGATGAATAAGGCCAATATGAACAAAATTGTTTGGCATCTTATCAATAAAATATGGCTTGTCTGTCACCCTTTGATCAAGTGTATTTTGAATATATGCTTTTCCCATTTTCTTAAATTCAGATTTCTTCATGTTTTTTAAAGCAGATGGATATTCAGATTTGCTAGAAGAATTTTTTTTATTAGCAATCTTTCTTGATAAAGCAATTATATTTTGCAACTCGGTTGTTCCTTCAACAAGCGAATGTGACGATAATATTTGTTCTACCAGAGTCGAACCAGATCTAGGAAGACCAACAATAAAAATAGGATCGGTATTTTTATCACCTACGCCTTGATACTCTTTGATGAAATTTTTAGTAAAAAAATCTTCTAATTCTCTACACTCGTTTGTAAAATTTCTTGAATCCCATGGTACTTGTTTACTTTTTATTGTGTTACCTTTTGTGTAAGCGGCCATAGCTAATTCGAAGTTCTGAGCATCCTCTTCAGCCTTACCTAATGCAAATAGTAGGTGAAAATAGTCATCAATTTTACAATCTTTATCATTTAACAACATATGTAAATTCTTCATATCATTTTCAGTAAACTTATACGTTTTTAAATTTGCTAAGCTCCAATATGCCTCACCATATCCAGTTTTACTTGAAATAGCATTTTTGTATGAATCAATTGCCTCATCTAACCTTCCTACAGCTCGAAGAGTATGTCCATAACTCAAATGAAGTTGATTATTTTTAACTCCATGATCTTTAATAATTTTTTCAAAAATTATTAAGGCTTGATCATGTTGATTTGCTAGAGCTAAATTTACTGCTTTGAGTGTTAAGTATTGATTATTTTCTGGTTCTTTTTCTAAAAGAATATTTATATGTTCTAAAGCCTCAAATGGAAGCTGTCTTTTGTATAAAAGATTTGCGTAACTTAATCTAGCTGGATCATACTCAGGAGATAAATCTAAAGCACGAGAAAGTAAATATCCTGCATCTTTATATGCTCTAAATTTAACTCCAATATCGGCTAAGAGCTTCATCGCATTAACATCCATAGGATATTCCATAAGGTAATTTCTTAGAATTGGTTCAGCTTTCTTGAGTTTTTCCTCAGAAATATATTTAGCTGCTTGTATCAAAGCTTCAGGAATATTTTCTTTTGTATATGCGTTCAATTGTAATCAAATAAAAAAGGCTGCATCTTGTACAGCCTTTTAGTTAGTTATTTTAAACTATTATTTATAGTTCCAACTAAATTTAACGCCTACTGTGGTTGGTCTATTTACAGTTGTTAAACGTTGGATATCTTCACTATTTATGTAAAGTTGCGCAACTTCATCAAATATATTGTCCATATATATTTGCATTGAAGAGTTTTCTCCAACTTGCGTTGTGAATGATAAATTAGCAATACCATAGGAGTCTTGCATCTCTCTATCATCATAGAAAAGATCGTTCCACATTTCATCTACAAAAACATAGTTGAACTGAAGGCTTGAAGTATCACCTGTATCTACATTAATAGTTACGTTATATTTGGTATCAGGCGTAAATGGGAGATCTTGACCATCTCTAGCCTCAACTGATCCCCTAAGCACGTAATCCTCTTTTAATACAGCCTCATTATTGGCATACCCGACTGCGACTGTGACCGTATCACTAAGTATATACTTTGCATCAACCTCAAAGCCATTACTATTGGCTTTACCAATATTATCAACTAGACCGAGTAATGAAATTGAAGAATCAAACCATCCAAGCTGAATATCATCCCAATCCATTTGATACATAGCACCATTTACTCTGAGTCTTCCGCCCATAGATATAGACTTAAAACCAAATTCAGTGCTTGTTAGGAAGTCTGCATCATATGTAGCACCTAGTTGAGTTGTTCTATTTGCACCACCAGGTCTGTATCCTTCTGATCTAGTAATATAAATCATAGAGTTATTATCTACTTGATATGACAAGTTTACTTTTGAGATACTATCGCTACCATCATATAAAGAATTAACATTATCAGGTCTTGTTGTGCTTCCATATAAGGAATTAGGCCACCATATGGTACCTACAAAACCTTTCAAAGTAGTTTCATTGTCAAATTTTCTATGACCCAAAGTTAATTCCATTTTGTCATTAATTTGATAATAAATTTCACCAAAAACAGCTGACTCATCTTCTGCTCTTACTTGATCTGTTTGATAATAAAGATCTTTTGATCCAGGAACGGCTGCATCTGGATTAATTGCAGGAACGTGCCATTGTGAATCATAATCAGTGACATTTTCTGTTTGAAAAGCTCCAATTATCCAATTAAATTTTTCACCCTCTTTTGATGATAATCTAATCTCTGTGGTGTCATATTCTTGATGGGTATCGTTTTCAAATTGAATACTAGGATCTACACATGGTCCAAAATAGTATTCGTAACATGTGTAATATCCTTCCACATATCCATCAATTGAATAGTGTGAATAGTCGCTTAAGACTTCAAAGTCTCTTTCTAAGCTTGATGTAGTAAAGGTTAAATCAGCAAATCCAAGGTCACCAGTTACTGTAGCAGAAAATCTAGTCCACTCATCATGAGTTTTATCATCATAAAACCTACTGACATTATATTCACCAAGCTCATCAGGATTATGATCCCAAACACCATTTGTTGACGTTTCTTGACCCATATAGTTAACATCTAATTTCCAATTCTCATTTAGATCAACTCTTAATGCAGCTCTATAACCTTCTTTAACTGCATCATTAAAATTATCTTCAACAAAAACTTCATTAGATCTTGTAATGCCACTTAACGGATAAGTAATCGAATCATTTACTGAATCAATAAAACCGCCATCTCTGTCATTAAATCCAACAAATCTTAAAGCAGCGTTTTGTGAAAGAGGAATATTAACAAAACCTTCGACCATTGTGCTTCCATCGCCACCTCTGGTGGATTCAGCACTTAAGTTAAATCCAGAGTCAAACTCCCCAGAGGGTTTCTTTGTAATTATCTTTAAATTACCCGCTTGAGATGCGGCACCATATAGCGTTCCTTGTGGACCAGTTAATGACTCAACTCTTTCAATATCATAAACGTGGACATCAAGGTTATCACCAATCATTGTTACTGGTGATTCATCAAGATATATAGCCACTGCAGGTCCTTGAAGTGATTGGTTATTATTGCCACCATCAGATATACCTCTCATAAAGATTTGTCCCTGACCAGGTCTTCTTTGAACTGCAGAAGCTGCTGGCAACTGAAGTACATAATCAGCAAAATCTTTGATATTTAATGAATCCAACTCATCCGAAGACAATGTTGTTACACTAATTGGTACATTTTGAAGGTTTTCAGTTTTCTTTTGAGCACTGACAATAACCTCTTCTATCATCATATCTTCTTGTGCAATCGTATTAGCGCTTACTAAAACTGCAGAAGCAATTGCAGTAGCCTTAGTAGTTTTTACTACGGCATCATGAACCTTCTCAGCGTGAAATATATTCATAGTTTCCCCCTAAATTTGAAAAAAAATGTAAATAAAATATACAATAAATTTAAAATATAGTAAATTTTATTATAAATATTATTTTAATGGATAATTACCGCAAACTTATACTATCTCCTCTATTTATACTATTAATACTGTCGTTTGCTAGTTCCTGTGCAAAAGATGATTTTTCTTTTTTACCTTTAAATGAACAATGGATTGTAGATGAAAAAGAAGCTACAAGGTGGTCAATGGTAAAGCATGAAAATTTACCTACACTCACAGGGACCATTGAATGGCAAAACTATATGACTTTCCTAGAAAATGAGTTTAAAAAATATGGCGTTGTTGATATTTATAAAAACTCATGGGAATTTGATAGATGGAATATATCTGAAGATCCTTCAAATTGGACTCTTTCAGTTGAGGGTAAACAAGTTAGAGTTGCATATTATGGTGCATATTCAGGTAAAACAGATCTCGAAGGTATTACTGCCGAATTAATTTACTATGATCATAGTAATCCACCAAGTGATATTAAAGACAAAATTGTCGTTATTCCAACAAGAAAGCATCCAGAAAAACCTTACAGTAATAATTACTTAACAAACTATACATACAATGATTATGAATATGTTCTTGATGGCGAAACTTTGCCAAAATCATTTGAATTTGTAAAACCTGAAACGTCTTTTACATTTGATATATGGTATCAACTGGCTCAAAGACTTGATCAAATTCCAGAGGATGGAGAAGCTGCTGGTGCTGTAATTGTTTATGACATGGCTTTTGACAGAACTAAAGGTCTTTATACTTTTCCTGTTCCTGATTATTACGAATCGCCTACTTTAGTTCTTTCTAGAGAAGATGGAAGTCAAGTAATTGAGGCTGCAAAAAACAAAAAGTCAGCTACGATTGTCCTCAACAGCAACATGGTCAAGTCAGAAGCATATCAATTGATTGGATATTTACCAGGTAAAAATTATGGAACTGATAAAGACGAACAAATTATCTTAACAAATCATACTGATGGCCCATCTATTACTCAAGATAATGGAGCATTAGGTATATTAGGTATTATTAAATATTTTTCCAATATTCCTCAAGAAAAGAGAGATAGAACATTGCTTATTTACCTTGATTGTAGGCATTACATGCCAGGAATGGAACAAGCACATAAAGATGTTTCGTGGCTTAAGAAAAATCCTAATCTAAAGGACAAGGTAGTTGGTTTGATTCAAACCGAGCATCTTGGTGAAATGGATTATAAAGAAGTAAATGGAGAAGTATTACCAACTGGATATACAGAACAGTCATACCTTTGGACTAGAAATAACGAATATCTTGTAAGCTCTGCAAAGAAAGCTTTGGATAGATATGGTTGGTCAAGAGGAATTTTGTCAGTACCAGAGAGGCCTGGACCATCTGGCGAGCTTCAACAAGTTTGGTGGGGTGTTGGAATTATTGCCTTAGCAAATGAACTCAGAAATAATGATAATTGTGATGAATATAGTTGTATTGAAGATAAAGATTCAAATACGCCTTTAGCATGGGATGGTTCAAGTTGTGAGGTGTGGACATGCTTAAATGTACCTGCTTATGGACAAGGTGGTTTCTTAGGATATTACTGGAATAAATATTCTGATATTAATAGGTGGAATTCAGAATTGTTCATTCAACAAACTTCTACAATGATAGATCTTACTGGAGTATTAATGTATAGCGATCTTGAAAAAATTAAGCCTATTCTTACAGATCAAAGCTTCAGAGGTACTGATATGAGTATTGCAGCGCCTATTGATATTTCAAACTAATAAAAATTGCAGTAAATTTTAGTATCCCAAAATACGACAAACATTAGCAGAGCTACTTGTTTGCATTGAAGTTTCTGTATTAAACGATAGAACATTAAAATCATTTGAATTATATGTATCCCATTCCTTTAATTGATTGTTTGGGTTGCCTGTTTTTACAAAACTTATCCAAAAATCTTGAATTTTATTAGTTATAGCAATATCAGTATCACTTGTTGGCAACCAATTATCATGTGTGTTAAAGATATAAGGCAATTCAGCTCCGTGGTAGGCTCCCATCTCTCTACTTTTAGAACCATCCCTTACTTTATCGAAAGAATAAAACCAAACCTTTTTGTTGGTGTTTTTATTTAGAGACTTTGCTATAAAAAATGATGGACAGGTCCAATTACGAGCGGTTAGTAAATAATTAAGTTTCTCCTTTTCGGTATTGAAACTTGATGTAAGTGCATCTAATTGTTCTGTTTCTGAATAAAATCCCCAACTCTCGCGTTCATCATAAAAATTAGATAAATAATAATCTTGATCTAGATACATAAGTTCCTCATCAGCATTTGTACCAATAATTAGATCGACATGATTAATATTACCTTTTTCATAGGATTGATAGAGTGATTCAAAGATGGAAAAATTATCTATTACAGGATAATAACCAACATATCCAAATATCTCTTCAGCTGAATTTAGCAAAGTTACTGAGTCAATTGCTCTTAATTCTTTCAAGTTATTTGATTTATTAGTTTTGCCAATTAGTTTTATAGATAGCTTATCTGATAGTTCTGTTTGAATATCATAATCTATATCTTTTTCTGCTATTGACCAACCTGCGCTCTGATGAACAGCTTTATTAAATAAACCTTTTGCTAAAGGAGATGCAATTAAATGTGCAACATTGGTAGCACCAGCTGATTCACCAGAAATTGTAATATTTTCTGGGTCTCCTCCAACTTTAGCAATATTTTCTTTAACCCAGTTTAATGACTCTACCAAATCAAGTAATGCAAAATTTGATGCTTGTAAATTTGGATGCGAGTAA
>TARA_B100001121_G_scaffold49854_1_pt1 | contig 11419 bp, 6 predicted proteins | sample TARA_B100001121 | Tara Oceans TARA_B100001121 (sample SAMEA2622817) | marine metagenome | biome: marine biome (ENVO:00000447); feature: surface water layer (ENVO:00002042); material: "saline water (ENVO:00002010), including plankton (ENVO:xxxxxxxx)" | depth 5 m
TGAAATTTAATATTGTTTTCACAGTAGGAGACCCAAATGGAATGCAATCTTTGGGATTTCCTGCTGATTATGATGAGGAGGAATATGATTTTGCAGAATATGAAGAAGATGATGAAGATGAGGATGAAGAAGAGGATGATGATTATGATGAAGAAGAGAAACAAGAAACTGATTCTGATAAAAAGAAAAGAATTTCTAAAAAAAAATGTGATGATGTTACTGAGGAAGAATGGATGGAAATGGCTAGGATTCAAGAAAAGGAAATGAAAAAAAATGGAACATATTATTCTACCAAATATCAAAAAGGGGATAAAATTTTATACAAGAAAAAAGGATGGAAAGATTTTAAAAAAGGAGAAGTTACCAAGGTAAATCGAAATAAGCATAGAAATAAGGTTACATATAATATCAAAATTCCAGGATTAAAAAAAACTTTTACAAAAATTCCCTCAACTAGACTAAAAAAACAAGATGATGAAAAAGAAGAAGACCTTTTAGAAGAATTAAAAGCACTTATTGACACTAAAGAAGGAAAGGGTAAAGAGGCAATGGAAAAAAAATTTAATCAATTAGTTAAGGCTAAGAAAAAGAAGGATGATGCGAAAAGAAAAAAGCGAGAAAAAAAAGAAAAGGATAAAAATTTTGTTACACTAAGAAAATTATTAAGAGAAAGACATGTAAGCAATGATTATAAATATTTTAAAGAAATGTCAATAGAAGGACAAAATAAAATTATAACAAAATTAAGAGCTGTTAAGGAATATTCTAAGGTAGATAAACCATACAAAATTCAACTTTTAGAATCAGATATTCCAGTTGAATTTAAAGCCGATGCACTTAATAAAATTAATACATTGGATTATATGGACCCAGGTTCAGGAGAATATTATAAAATTAAAAATTGGGTTGACACATTCATGAGAATTCCATTTGGAAATCATAATAGTCTCCCTGTTTCAATTAAAGATGGTCCAGATAAATGTCAGGAATTTATGGAAAATGCAAAACAAATTTTGGATAATGCAGTATATGGACTTGAGGATGCCAAAATGCAAATTTTACAAATGGTAGGACAATGGATATCTAATCCAAACTCATTAGGGACTGCTATTGCTGTTAAGGGTCCTCCCGGGACAGGTAAGACTACACTTATAAAAGAAGGCGTAAGCAAAATTTTAAATCGTCCTTTTGCATTTCTTGCATTAGGTGGTGCTACAGATGCATCTTTCTTAGAAGGTCATTCATACACATATGAGGGAAGTCAGTGGGGTAAAATTGTTGATATATTAATTAAATGTAAATCTATGAATCCTGTAATATATTTCGACGAGTTAGATAAAATCAGTGATACCCCCAAAGGTGAAGAAATTGCAGGTATTCTAACTCACTTAACAGACACTACCCAAAATGATAAATTTCACGACAAGTATTTCTCTAATATTGATTTTAATCTAAGTAAGGCTATGTTTATATTTAGTTATAATGAGGAAAATAAGGTTAATCCAATTCTAAAAGATAGAATGTATAGAATTAAAACAGATGGTTATGGTAGTAAACAGAAGTGTGTTATTGCAAATGATTATCTTATTCCAAAAATTCAAGAAAATGTCAACTTTGAAAAAGGTCAAATTACTATTCCAGATGATACAATATCATATATTTGTGAAACCTTAACAGATAATGAGAAAGGTGTAAGAAATCTAAAAAGGTGTTTAGAAATCATTTACACAAAATTAAATCTATATCGTCTTATGAAAGAAGGGTCATCTTTGTTTAATAAGGAAGAAACTATTAAAGTAGAATTTCCATTTACAGTTACTAGAGATATAGTAGACAAATTAATAAAGAAGAATAAAGAGTCTAGTGTTTTAGCACATATGTATATTTAAAATATAATCCGTTATTAAATTAATTATATTTTATAATTTTTATACAATGGGGAAAACAAGAAAAAAAAGAAAGAAAAAATCTAAAAAAAAAATAAGCACAAATAAAGTACTTCACAAAGAATCTTTATTAGAAACAATAAAAAAACATTTATTAATTTATATTACTTTGATAATATGCCTTTACATATTAAACAAAAAAATGAAAAACTCATTTTTTAATATTACAAGCACTTTAATACTTGTTAGTTTTTTAGGATATTTGACTCATATTATTTCACATTGCGTAGAATGGACAAAAATATATAAAAAAACAAGAATTCCTTTTAAGGGTAACAAATATTTTGATATAATAGCTGATGAAGTTTGTAAATTTTTTGATTTTCATAGAAATATACATCATGACTCAGATATAAATAAAAGTATTAAAAATATATTATTAGAATCTATTAATAATGCTGTATTTCAGGGATTAGGTTTATTGGGCATTTCTTATTTATTATCAAAAATAAATTATTATATTGTTATTTTTTGGGTAATATTATATGTAACTGTTCATAATATAAATTTAAATATCTGGAAATCCTGGACACATAAAGACCATCATAAAAATCCATTAACTAATATTAGTTTTGGGTTTGATTTATATGATATAATTTTTGAAACTGGTTATGAAACAGAATATAGACCTGATATAGCTATAAATATCATATTAATAACTATTTTATTATATTTCGGCGAGGACATCTGCAAGGTCTTTACCAATTTTTAATGGTTCATCCTGTATAGTTTTATGATTATATATTGGATGCTTCATACAACCCTCTACAGTTATTCCTCTACTATAATCATCTAATGTATCTTTTGCCCCCTTCATATAAACATCGTCATAATAATTTTCAATCTGAAAATGTTTATTTTTTTTATTTAATAATTGGTTTATTTTATCGAAATAAGGTGGTTTACATCCTTGACTGTGAACTAAAAAATGTTTTTTACATCCTTCATCGCCGTGTAAATCGAATACGATATCATATCCAATTTTTTCCATTTCCTTTTTTATTGCTTTTACTTCACGTGATTTAGTGTGTAACCAGTCTCTATTTAAGTTTATACCTTGTCTTGTTACATACCAGTGTCCATTTACATTACCATCTGGGTTTGCGTTTGCAATAATATAAAAAGTAAATTTTTTGAATAATTTTGATTTTCTCTCCATTACTCTTTTAACAAATCCCTCTAACATCCAAGAATTAATAGTTTCGCCAGAATGTTGTCCGCTAATAAGCCAAACTCTCTTTGGACCATTTCCTAGTTTCTTCATATAAATTGGTCTTTTTTCTTTTGTATGAGTTATTACTTGCATATTTTTCATTAATTTTTTTGTTCTAGAAAAGGGATATGGGGGGTAAAACGCGAACCAAATAGTGCTTTTTTTTGGGTTGATTTCCCAAGATAAGGTTTTTGTCTTCATATCTAACTTTGTTTTCATTCTTTTCCATATTTTATTATTAAATGAATAACAAACAGTATATCCTTTCCAATCATTAAAATAATTTCTAATTTTACTAATAATAAATTTAGTTTTACTAGTTAAGTTAGAAGCTTTAAAATAAAACCAATTTTTATATTTTCTCTTAGTGAATGTTGGATAAGGTTCTTCCTTGATTTCTAAATTTATAATGTGTTTTAAATTTTTATTAATTCTTGATGATTTATGTATTATATTTCCACTTTCAAAATTACTGATTATATTTACAGGTTTAATTTTTCTAGTTTTATTTTTTCTTATTTTTTTTGTTTTTTTTGTTTTTGTCATATATATTTTGGAGAGATTTAATATTATAAGAATTTTAATATTAAATTAATTATCATTTGGGTGAGAGCGAGATTTTGCAATTTGTAGAGCTTTTAATCTACCAAGTCTATCCATTGAACCAGTATTAGCTTGTAACTTAGATTGTGATTTACTCATATACCCATTTTTAAACATTGTTCCTGTTTGTGCAAACAATCCAACTAAATTGTTATTTTGTTGAATAGCACTTAATTCAGGTTGGTCTCTATTTGCCAATGTATCCTGTTTTCTATTATTAGAATTAGGAGCTCCATAACCACCTGACATAAAAAAACTATTTTGAACACTATTTGCATTAGGAACAAAAGTTCCTACTATTTTTGTATCTTCTTTACCCATATCCATATATGCCTTTGTTCTATTAGGTCTAGGAGGTGCTTCTCTAGGTTGAGCTATTGTAATATTTTTAGCACAAGATGTTGTATTATCTGTAAAACACTGACAAGATGCTCTGCTTTTTAATCTTAACATATATATTAATTCAATATTTTATTTGCGTGAGCATCATATAGTTGTTCAATAACAATACTGAAGGAAAAATCATTATTATTTAAATCAACCGTTCTACCTAACTCGTCTAATAATCTAATGTGCATTTTTCGTATATTTACTGGTCCAAAATATTCTCTTCTTGATTGATAGAAAATATCATCTAATTGTTGTAGATTTGGACTATTTGGAATTTTAGCAATAGCATTTTGGTCATTAAACATTGATTCCTGAAAAGGAGAGGTAAGCGTATTTGAATAATTTTTATTAAAATCATCAATAGATAATATGTAATATTTAGAACCTAAAGTATCATATATTGCTTCTGGGTTAAATCCTTCTTGTGTTCTAAAATTAACTCCACTTGAATCAACATAATCATCCTGCCATCTGTAATATTGTTGTCTATAACCCAAAATCCAACCCATATTTAATTGAATAGGTCTAGATACATCACTTGATAATCTAAAATCTAAATTAAATGCATATCTGGTAGCACCTGTAGGGTCCACCGGTTTTCCTCCTTTATTTTCATCCCTGTAATCTCTAAAAAAACGAAACTTTCTAGTTATTTCATCATAACTGCAAGCCACTCTATTTAATGGCTCATCGACGAAAACATATGTATTTAAATAATCTTCTAACATATTACCATTATAAATACCATTTAATATTTTTACTGTTTTTTTTTCTTGATTACTAGCATTTCCTGAGGCAGTGTCTAAATCAAATATTTCAATTGTAAATTCATTTGTTCCCAGATTAGACGAATATGTATAATCAGAGTTAGGTATTTGAACACTTTGTATGGTTAAACTAATTACATTTTTAAACTCTTCCGGTATATCTAATATAAAATCTGTAGCATTTGTATCATAGTAATTTTTTCGAAATTTTGTGTTTATATTTATTAATTGTGTTTTTACAACTTTAGCAATAGGATTTATTTTATTAGTATGATAGTTATTTTTCATTTGTTGCTTTTTTATAATAAAATTATTGTTGCTCTGAAATGTTTCACTTTGATTCATATCACTAATAAAATCAGTTTCAATTAATTTATAAGGTTGATTGTCTTCTTTAAGAAGACTTAAAAGATTATTTTTACATTCAGTTAGAAATACTTTAATATGTTCTTTTTCTTGTTGGTCTAAATTTTCCTCTTCAATATTATTTAGTAAATCTTTGTAATTTTTTTCAACAGTATTTCTTGTAGGATGCATACTTTTATCTAAATTAAAAATATCCATGTAATCATCTTTTGTGTAATTATCAATATTTAGATCGAAATTCATATAATAAATTAGTATATTTTAATTTATGTAATATATACATATAAAATGAGTCGTTGTTTTGCATCATCATCAAAATTATCAGCTAAAGATTACACTAAAAAGAAAAGTAACATTAATATGTTTTGTGATTTAAGAACAAAATTTATAACTAATGGTTACAAAACAAGTGGAACAACAAATGCTTGCATTAATGATAGTGGAATAATTTCAAAATTTAATAGTCAAACTGACCAATTAAATATTAAAAGAGGATTTGAACAATTTTTATCTGTAAATAGATTGGATTTATCAAAAAATTATATCGGTCAAAGAATTAAAAATCATTTTTGCTCAAAAACAAATATTCCTGACATAAATAATGTTGATATAAGTAACAACTATAGTTATCGCTCTCCTGTCCTTACAATAGCTACTTCTGGAAATACAGCTCAAACTCAGATAATTGATTCAAGCGGTGGGTTTATCAATAAATATGCTGAAATTAAAACAAATCTAGGAGAAATGCCTAGTGGAACAAATTTATTTCCAAATAATAAAAAGCTAATTTATGAATTGTGTGGAACAGATATGCCGATAAGAGCCAGCGGGAGAATGCAAGTTGTTGTTGCAAGTGAATTACCTCCTCCAATACTAACTGGCATTGAAATCATTATAGTTTAAATTTAGTTTATAATATATTTTAGTATATTATATGCCTGTTTTTATTAAAGTTAATTTTACAAAACAATTGGCGATAAAAAAAGGAAATTTAGTAGATTTATCTAATAATTTTAAAATTGTAAATAATTTAGATTTATTAGACCCACCCGGTGTAGCTGAAGATATTCAAATAAATGGAGCTACGATAGATGGGAATGGTGTAAAATTGCAGATACCTGATAATCAAGTTCCAAAAACAGGAAATATAATTACGATTACTTATACAAAACCAACCGATGAATTAGGTGCTTTAGTAGATGCAACTACAGGATATGATGTAGCAGATTTAGTTAGTGTAAATACTCAAAACAAACAAGTTCAGGGTGTTAATCCTCCTCTTCCAGAAGTTATAAATGCAGTGGTTAATCACGAAAATCCTAAAGAAATAGTAATCACTTTTACTAAAGGCAGAGCCTTACAAAGTAGCTCTATAGAACTCAGTGGGACAGCTGGATACGGTTTTACTCCTTCCGTTGTTAATACAGGAGGAGCTTACAGTAGTCCTGGATGGGACCCAGCAACTCACCCTGACTTTGCTAGTGGTATAAATGAAAAATTAACTTTAAATAACGATAATGGAGAAATACAAAATGGAATGATTGTTACATTAGGAATAGACGGAACTAAATTAGCCGACCAATTTGATTTATCTGTTAATCAAACTACATTTCCTGTAACAAATAATGTTAAACAAGTTGTTTTAGCTGATGCTTTTATTTCAAATAACGACCCGTCTGCATGTATTATGTATTTTAAAGTAGATGATTCTAGTGGAGTAGATATGAGTGAAATAAATCTTAGTAATGTTGATACTACCCTTCCTGGTATATATAAAATTAAAATGGGTGATGATGAAGCAGTAGATGTCAGTGGTGTTCGTGATATTTCTTTTTCGACAGTAGAATGTCAGCAAAGAGGTATTCCTATTAATTATGCTGATGTTAGCGGTGTTATGTTCGAACTTAAAGAATATCCATTCAAATATAATAAAAATGTAAAGGTTTTTTGGAATACACCTAATACGGGTGACTCAAATAGACTCGCGGATAAATTTGGCAATGAATTATTTGATTCAGGTTATGACCCTAAGGCAAGTGATACAGATATTAGTTATGTTCCTATAACTAGTAATTTAATAAAAGGTATTAATATTAAAACAACTGACGGGTCTTTAATTGTTGATGAATCGGGTAATGACCTAGCATATAATTCTATTTTAAGTTTTGTTAATGCTAGTAATGGTGCAGATATAAGTGGAAGTCTCCTAGGAACAAATGCAGGGGATTTTGAATATACAAATCAAACAACAGGACAATCATTTGTAGCTGATAATATTCATCAATTAAGTGACCCATCTAGAGTTATGATAGGTGTTGATTTCAGCACAACTAATTTTGATAAAGTTATAAATCAAGGAGATGTTATTACATTATCATACACTAATACTAATTGGCCTTCTACTATTAGTGATGAATTTGGAAATTATATGTTGCCTCAATCAAATTTGAATGTTACAAATAATATGGATTTGAGCGGTAATATAGAATCTGGAGAACAGGGAATACAACTATTTAATGATGGAACAGGTTTTAATCATATAGATTTAACATACGATGTTGATTTATCTCTTAATAGAAGTAATGGAATAATTACAGGTAGTGATGGATTTACACTAACAGTTGATGACCCAACAGGAGTTCAAATAAATGAAATAAAAGAAGTTCATCCCGGAGGTAATGAAGTAGAAATAATATTAAATAAAAGTTTGTTTAAAACATCAAATGTAACACTATCATATAATAATACAACTAGCACTATTAGAAACAAATATGGACATAAGGTAAATAATGAATCTGCTAGAACTGTTCCCGCTAGTGGTATTCCTGAAATAGGAAGTATTCATAAATATGGGTCAATTAACGGTAAAATTAATGAATTTGGGATTATAGATTTATCATTTAATCCACCTATAAATTCCGTGGGAGATGGACTGGGATTCCAGTATGCTGCTGGATATTCTCCAACAATCACAGATTTAAGCACAAATGGATTTGTAGATATTTCTGATAGCAATGTTTCTCTTAATAGTGATAATAGTATTAGATTAGATACTAAATTTAATAATTCAGGTGGGCCTAGAGGGTTTTCAAAACATATGACTAGCGGGGGTCAATACCATATTACAGTAAAATATAATGGAAGCACTAATAAACCATCTGGAGTTACAGGATATTTAGAACCATTCGAAATTTCTATAGCAGATTCTAGTAATAATATATTTGACCCATCTTGTAATCCTGACCAATCTACAAAACAGACGGCTATTGTCTTACCAGGAAAACCAAATGTACTTTATGTTGCATTTCAACAACCCGCATATTTTCAACATGAACCTGGTGCGCCATTAGAAATTGGCTTTTTTGATATTTCTGGTGTAATATTTTCATCTACTGATAATCCAGTTTTTCAATATAACGATGGCACAACATTACATAATTCTACAAGTATTACTACTGAAACAGGACTATCTATAGGAGGACATAGTAATGACACACAATGGCTTAAGGCTACATTTGCTGTTGATATATCTACTAATGATTTAAGTTTAAATTTAATTGAAGGTTATGGTATAAGAGACCAAAATGGAGGATTATTAGATTCTTTTCAAGATATGGATATTAATAGTCAGGTAAGTTGGATTGAATTAGAAAATGATGCCAATTTTGAAACTGGAGGAACAACTAATTATCCATTTATAGCTCACAATAATGGTAACTATAATAAGATTTATATAAAATGGGACCCTAATTTTAGTGATTTTGACTCTACTCCTCTTTCTAGTTATACTTTACAATATGATGTAACTAATGAAGGAGAAGAGAGCACAACAACAGTTACAACAATACCTGTTGGACAAGGATGGATAAATGAAACTACAACTCCCGGAAATGAACTTACCTTGGTTTTAAGTTTTAATCAAAATATTAATCCAGCTGGTAGTAGTAATCATCAAATTAAATATACAAAACCGATTGGAATTCAATCTACTGGTAGATGGGGAGGAATAAAATTAGGAAATTTCCCAAAAAAATGGTTAAGGAGTTTTGATTTTAAAACAGTAAATATTCAATCTCCTCCACCTGCACCAACAATGAGTATTTCTGCTGTTAACTCTAGTAATACAGTAGTAAATAGTGGAGATTCTACTAGCGATGAAACACTTACAATGACATTTACTTCTTCTATAACAACAAGTGACTTTGTGTTAACCGATATTACTGTAACAAACGGAGTCATTTCTAACTTCTCAGGAAGTGGAACAACATATACAGCAACATTTACTCCTAATGATAATGGTTCTTGCACAATTGAAGTGCTCGCTAATGCATATACATCAGCAGGTGTTGGTAATACAGCTTCGTCAACATTCAATTGGACAAAGACTACAGCATCAAGTGATGCTACATTATTATCAATGAGTGTTACAACTGCAGAGCCTACTAAATTAATGTTTACATTTAGCGAGGCAGTTAGTGAGCCGCCTGGAAATTTTACAGAGGAAGAGTTGCCGGATGATGGTATTATAAAATTCGCAAATAATTTACCCGCACCACAACCATTCATAATTACTATGGATGAGGAGAAAAATGGACAAACTAGTCGTCCATCTTGGACAGGAAATTTCACAGCAGAAAATAGTGATAATGGTGTTCCACCAAGAGCCACTAAATGGTATTTAACATCAAGTGGTGGTGAAACACAGTTTGATACATCTTTTAATGTTGTAATTGATAATACAAATAGTTCCGCTACTACATCATCAGGTGGAGAAATACAATCAACTACCTCTCCTATATATGTGACAAATAATGTAATTACACCTTATTATACAAAGAAGTGGAATACAGGCATATCAGATGTTTCCAGTAGTTGGATTGACCACAAAGAACCTAATAGCGTTTATATGTGGTTTAGAGATTCATCTTCTAACGCATTGATTAGAGATTTAACCGATAATTCAAGCACAATTAATACTTATGTAAATAGATACAAATTTATTTCACAAGATACATTAGAACATCCACACGATACACCTATTAATATTATTGATGTTTCTAGCATTTCTTTCCAAACACTTACTGGTGTAGATTATAAAAATCCAATGGGAACAGATATTGATGTCGTAAAATTTGATTTGTCTAGAAATACTGCCGATATTAGTAGTGTATTAAATCCATATTCATTTACTTCACATGACAAAATTTATATGTGGTGGAGTGTTTTAAACGCAGCAGATGCTTCTAGATTAAAGGATAACAGTGGAAATGAAATATGGGATTCTTCAGCAAATAAAACAGGATTTATAACAAATGATACAGATGCTACAGTAGATATTTCAGGCGATGTAATAGGTGACACTACTAGAGATTACGCATTAGATTGGATGGGAATGAGTCCAGATTTTGCTGGATTGGAAATAAATAATCAAATCAGGGATATTAGTATGGTTTCTGGTTCTGTTGAAGGAACGAATATCGCAGCTGATGCACAATCTATTATTCTTAGATTTCAAACGGATGTCTCGTTTGCTAAAGTCCTGGGACACGCTTATACTGCTGGTAATCCAGTACCCGATAACTGGACTGTAAATGATATTAGTGCTTCTGATTGGGTAATTGAAATTAGTGGAAATAGTGCTGCGTCAAATAATACTTGGGTAGATATATCAAATGTATATGGGGCAGAGAATGAAGTTACTAGAACACTTCCTATGAACGGATTTCCTATTAAAACTCAATATTCAGGGGGAGAAACAGGAGTTGACATTAGTGAAAATGCAATAGCTATTGATTTATATGATGCTTTCAACACTGATTTAACTTCTCCAGCTATCAATGTTGGTGATGATGTAAGAATCAAATTAAAAGATATGAATAACAAGTCTATAGGTAGAAATTATATTGATGTTAGTGGAAATAAATTAACACCAGCAGGTGTTGCAGCAGGAAGCAGTGACGGTTGGTTTTACCTAACCAATAATTTGGGCATTTTCGGTGGAGTCCCAGGAGAAGGTTTTTAAATGACTTTTACATTTAAAACGATAATATTTTTTTTCTATAATTTATAATAATGGATAAAAAATATATTTTTATTTGTGGATTACATCGTTCTGGAAAATCTACATTAACAAA
>TARA_B100001121_G_scaffold310720_1_pt1 | contig 11408 bp, 6 predicted proteins | sample TARA_B100001121 | Tara Oceans TARA_B100001121 (sample SAMEA2622817) | marine metagenome | biome: marine biome (ENVO:00000447); feature: surface water layer (ENVO:00002042); material: "saline water (ENVO:00002010), including plankton (ENVO:xxxxxxxx)" | depth 5 m
TTTTTTATTATCCTTTTTGGTATTAAAACAAATTGGCTTTAGGTAAAACTGCAATTTTTCGTAACACAAATGCCACTCATTGATGCTAGCTTGCCGGTTTATTGACTAATACTTCCCCATACTCAGAACGCAGCTTGTTTTTTAATACTTTCCCCGTGGCATTGCGTGGCAATCCTTCCACAAAGATCGCGCGATCCGGGATCTGCCACTTGGCGACTTTCCCCTGATAATGAGCAAGAAGTTCCTCCTCAGTAATATTTGCGTCGGGTATTTTTACTGCCAACAGGATCGGTCGTTCGTCCCATTTATCATGGGAGGCCGCCACTACGGCAGCTTCATTGATGGCAGAATGGCCCATTGCGATTCCCTCCAATTCGACTGTAGATATCCATTCACCACCAGATTTAATAATATCTTTTGAGCGGTCACGTATTGTCATAAATCCATCATCATTGATCGAAGCAACATCACCTGTCTCGAACCAACCGTCTTCCTCAAGAGTCTGATTTGGTTCAACACCGAAGTAATCGGCTACCACCCAATGACCACGGATGCGGAGATTTCCCTGAGCAATGCCATCTTCGGGCAGTTGATGACCGTCTTCTCCTACAATTTTGAGCTGCACCCCGTAGGGAGGCCGTCCCTGGCTTTCACGGATTTTGTTTCTTCCTTCCTCCGAAAGAGTATTGTGTTTCGACAGCAGTGCGTTGACGGTTCCGATCGGTGATGTTTCTGTCATTCCCCATGCATGGACAACTTCTACGCCATACTTACCACGAAACTCCGACATCATTGAGGGCGGACAAGCGCTACCCCCTATCACCGTCCGTTTAAGCGACTGTGCCGAGGAGCCAAGCTCGTCCAAAGCCGAGAGAAGTCCCTGCCAAATCGTAGGCACACCCAGCGCAATCGTTACGCTTTCTGAATCGATCAGCTTGACCAAACTTTGCCCATCCAGGCCAGGACCAGGCAACACCAGTTTGGCTCCAACCATCGCCGTAATGTAGGGTACCCCCCACGCATTTACGTGAAACATAGGAACAACCGGCATCACCACGTCCCGTGCCGATAAATTCAGTGCGTCGGGTTGAGCAGCTACCAGCGCGTGCAGAACGGTGGAGCGGTGTGAATAGAGCACCCCTTTGGGATTTCCGGTGGTGCCCGATGTATAGCAGAGGCTTGAGGCCTGGTTTTCGGCGATTTCAGGCCAATTCGCGTTAGGCGTTCCTCGCTGGAGAAACTCTTCATAAAACAACAATCCTGGAAATTGCGCTGCAATTTCTTCGTCCGGTTCGGACATCAATACAAATTCCTCAACCGTCTCCAGTCGGTCACGGATATTTGAAACAATCGAAAGGAACGTTTTGTCAAAGAATATGGCTTTGTCTTGAGCATTGTTGATAACGTAAACGAGTTGTTCTGGAAACAGTCGCGGGTTAATGGTGTGACACACCATCCCGCCACCAGAGATGCCAAGATAACATTCCAGGTGCCCCACGTTATTCCAACAAATGGTCGCGCACCGATCCCCCTGGACATAGCCTGCCGTTCGAAGCGCCGACGCAAGTTGTCGCGACCGCCTCGAAACAGTTGCCCAGTCAGATCGACTGGGATTTCCATCCGTTCCTATCGACACAATCTCAGCGTCTCCATGGTAGCGAGCAGCATGGTCGATCAAGGAATTCACGGTGAGCTCCATGTTCATCATTTGGCCAAGCACGTTTATCTCCTGTCGTTTTTGTAGTTGGTTGACGCGAGTATCTGGCGTCATTAAGGTCCAATGTAGAAGGCATAATCCGGGTTTGAACCTAAACATTTCCCAGGAGGATGTCGGCTGCATTTTCGGCAATCATCATGGTGGGTGCGTTGGTGTTACCGGCAACCAAACTGGGCATTATCGAAGCATCGACGACTCTAAGCCCTTCAATGCCTCTGACTTTCAACTCTGGATCAACGACTGACTCCGGATCCACGCCCATACGGCAGGTGCCAACGGGGTGGTAGATAGTCTCTGCATTTTCCCGGATGAAGTCCGCAATCTGATCGTCCGAGGACACAGAGTTTCCGGGCATGACTTCTCGCTTACTATGCAAAGCCATTGTCGGTGCCGCGAGTACTCGTCGCCCGAATTTAACGGCGGAAATCATTGTCTTGATGTCTTCGGGGTCACTCAGATAATTGGGCTGAATCAACGGATCGGCTAATGGATCAGGGCTTTTCAGTCCAATAAAACCCCGGCTTTTGGGCAGCAGATCGCAAATGTGTAAGGTGTAGCCATACCCGGTCATCACTTTTCGCCCATGATCCTTCAAAAAAGTTGGCAAAAAATGGAATTGCACATTCGGTCGTTCACACGAAGGGCTGGATTTAACAAAGCCTCCTGCCTCGGCTACATTACTGGTGAGAAACCCGCGTCGCGCAAAAATATAGGAAAAAAGTGCGCTCACTCCCCGAAGCAGGAAGCTGGGGGCAACACCAATAGGCAAACGTGAGTTCGCCGCGTGCATCAGCGTAATATCCAAATGATCGACCAGATTCTTGCCCACCTCAGGAAGGTGATGGACCAGAGGGATTCCGTGTTTCCGAAGCTCTTCGCTATCACCGATTCCCGAAAGCATAAGTAGTTGTGGTGAATTAACCGCACCACCAGACAATATGACTTCACCGCCGTTATTGAGTCTAAGCTGGCGATATTCGCCCCCCTGGTTCAGTGTCACGCCGACTGCCCGCTTACCGTCCATTACCACCCGGGTTACCCGAGCGTCCGTTAGCACATCGAGGTTAGGCCGTTTCTCTGCGCCACGCAGAAACGCCTGCGCCGAACTCCAGCGCCGACCATTTTTTTGTGTCACCTGGTAGAGGCCCAGTCCCTCTTGCGTTTCGCCATTGAAATCCGTGTTCACCGGGACATCCACATGGGAAGCGGCGCGAACAAAATCCCGACTTAACGGATTGACCGATCTCAGATCGCTTACGCTGAGTTCACCGCCCTTGCCGTGGTAAGCATCCGGTCCGAAACGTTCGTTATCTTCCAGCCGACGAAACAATGTTAATGCGCGGTCCCATCCCCAAAGGTCGGTCCCGGCAGCTTGCCCCCAGCGTTCATAATCGGCTTTGTGGCCTCTGATATAGACCATGGCGTTGATAGAAGAGGAGCCGCCAAGTGTCTTTCCCCGCGGCCAGAACAGTCGACGCCCCTTGAGGTGTTCTTGAGGTTCGGTTTCGAAAGCCCAATTCAGCTTCTTGCTATTGGCAAGAAGTGCAATGCCTATGGGCATATGTATGAGCGGGTTCTTATCCCCAGGCCCCGCTTCAAGCAACGCCACTCGCTTCGAAGGATCTGCAGTAAGCCGGTTAGCCAATAAACAGCCAGCTGATCCCGCACCAACAATAATGTAATCGTACATAATACCTCTCTTGTTATTTGATTATGCTCAGCCCAAAATACGAACAGCAGCATCTATGAGCCGCCGGACCCAGCGTGTATAGGGAGGAAAAAGAAGGTGGATAAGAGAATGCTTATCCTCCATCAACGCCTTTTCATGGGAAAAAGCGCGGAAACCGTATTCACCGTGTGCCGCCCCTATCCCGGAATTATTCACTCCACCAAAAGGCAGGTCCGGATGTAGAAAATGCACGACTGTAAGGTTGACCCCTACAGCGCCGGAACTTGTTCGTTCGATAATACTCCTGGCAAAAGACTTGTTTTTGTCGAATACGTAAAGCGCCAGCGGCTTGGGGTTATCATTTATTTTATTGATAACCGAATCAATATCATCGAACTCAATAACCGGTAATATCGGGCCGAATAACTCCTCACGTGAGATATCCATGTCGCTGGATACATTTGCAATCAACGTCGGAGCAATAAAATTTTCTTCAGCATCTGTAACGCCACCTTCAAAGACTTTTGCGCCTTTGCTTTTGGCATCATCTATAATGTTTGATACGCGCTGGAAATGACGGGCATTTACAATCCGGCAATAGTCAGCCGTCGATTTTTGAGCTTCCGGTGTTTTTCCGTAGGTGCGCCCGATTTGCTTTTTAAGTGCTTCATTGAATTGGTCTGCGATACTTCTGTGTACAAAAACGTGGTCTGGAGCGATGCAGGTCTGGCCGTTATTGGCAAACTTCCCCCAGACAATATATCTGGCAGCCTTCTTTATGTTGGCATCCGGGCCTACGATGGTCGGGGATTTCCCGCCCAGCTCCAGTGTCACTGAGGAAAGGTTCCTGGCAGCAGCCTCCATGACCAGCTTGCCTACCGCAGGGCTACCAGTGAAGAATATGTGGTCGAAGGGCAAGGTCAACAGTTTCTGCGCTACCGCAGCATCCCCCTCAACCACGGAAACCAGGTCAGGAGAGAAGGTTTCGGCGACAATATCAGCGATCACCTTTGAGGTATGGGGTGTCATTTCCGAGGGTTTGATGATCGCACCGTTTCCTGCAGCCAACGCCGAGACCAGAGGTCCCAGCGCGAGATTGAGCGGATAATTCCACGGTGCAATGATCAGGCACACCCCCTTTGGTTCTGGCCGAACATAAGATTTCGTACCCAGAACGCCAACGGAGGCAGCCACCCGCTTCGGACGCATCCATTTACGCAAGTGTTTTTTAGTGTGTCGAATTTCCTGAAGCACCGGCAGAACTTCGGTTAATTTGACTTCGGGAGCGGGTTTCCGAAAGTCTGCCGCGCACGCCGCAATAATTTTTGGTTCGTGGCGTTTAATCGAATCCCGCAGTTGGTCGAGCTGCGCTATTCGAGCCTCCAGGGTAAAACTGCCGCGGCGTGCAAGCTGTGCCTGCTGCATGGCCGTGAAAGTTGCTTCAATTGTATCGGTGGTTGACCTGTTGGTGGCCCCGACCTCAACCAGGCTGGCAGTCTGCATTATAAATTACCTCTTGCTAAACGGAATTATGATTATTTTCGATCAGAGGTTTTCTTCTTCATAGAGGACATAGTCCTCTTTTGCGGCACCACAGTCCGGACAGCACCAATCGTCCGGAATATCCTCAAAACGTGTGCCGGGCGGGAATCCCTCGGTTTCATCTCCAAGAGCTTCATCATAGATATGGCCGCAAGTAACGCAGATCCATTTCCGATAGGGGGCATCACCCGGCGAGTCTTTGGAGGATTTTGAAGAGGCAGGCTTGGATTTCGCCTCAGGCTTTGTTTTATTCTTAGCTGAAGGCGTAGATGCCTCCGTTGCTTTCCGGGATGCCCCCCCGGTGCCGGTCTCGCCCGCAGGACGGGCCGCTGACGTGTCGGATTCGGGTGCCGAAGGTTCGGAACCGGATCCCCCGAGCGCTACAAAGTCAACTTTATCTCTTACTGCGCAGTCCGGGCAAGCCCAGTCTTCGGGAATGTTTTTCCATGTCGTCCCTGGAGGAAAGCCTTCGTGCGGATCACCAGCCACTTCATCGTATACATAGCCACAATCCGGGCATTGATATTTAGCCATTTGGTACACCTTTCAAACGATATTATTGTCTTTGTTCTGGTGGCGTCTGACGGGCACCCTCTTTCAGGTGCCCGTCAGACGCTTTTGTCCCACAGCGTTTGGTATAGAGTAAACGAAGTATATAAGTCTCCGCTACCCGATCATTCAGCCGCCGCGGTATCGACAGGCCCGGGGCGGGCCACACCAAATTTACGCTCATAGACCTCGCGCTTGCCGGGCTGGATCTGAATCTTGTCGAGATCTCCTTTCGCCCATTCCACCACCCGGTGATCCATGATCGACCGAAACCATGAGGGAAACATTGCGACCAGGAACATTCCGGGATATCCCGATGGTAAGGAAGGCAGGTCTTTGAAGTCGCGAAGCGATTGATAGGACCTTGTAGGATGGGCGTGATGGTCGGAATGTCGTTGCAAATGAAACAGAATCAGGTTCGACATAATATGGTTTGAGTTCCATGAGTGGTGCGGTTGTTGACGCTCATAACGTCCATCCGACATCTTCTCGCGCAGCAATCCGTAATGCTCAATGTAGTTGGCGCTGGTCAGCTGCCACCAGCCAAAGGCCATTTGAATGGGCAAAAAGATCAGCATTAACGGGCCAAAAAACGCCAGCAATGCGGCATACAGCACGACCGTCAGAATCATCGGCTGAAGCACTTCGTTCTCCAGGCTCCAGACACTTTTTCCACAACGACTGAGGCGCTGTTCCTCTAAATCCCATGCCCGCTTGAAAGCACCGGGAATTTCACGCAGTGAGAATGCGTAAATGGACTCGCCCATGCGGGATGTCGCCGGGTCCATCGGCGTAGCCACATCACGGTGATGCCCCTTATTGTGCTCAATGAAGAAATGACCATATCCGACCACGGCGAGGACAAGCTTCGCCATCCAACGGTCAAACGTTTCTTTTTTATGGCCAAGTTCGTGGCCTGTGTTCAGAGCCAGGCCATTCACGATTCCCAGGGAAAGGGCCAATGCCAGAAACTCGAAAACATTCATTGGATGCGTGGCCACCCACCAGCAACTGACAATCAGAGATGCGTAGTGAACGGGCACGGTCAGGTAGGTCAGCACCCGATAGTAACGGTCCTGCTCAAGCCGGGGCACAGCCGACTCGGGGGGGTTGGAAAAATCCTCTCCAAACATGGCATCAAGCAAGGGAACTGCGCCATACCAAAGGATCAACACCAATCCGTACCAGATGCTCCATCCGGTCTGGGCGACCAGATAAAGGCTGATAAGGGGTGTTGCTGGCCACAGCACAGAAAGGATCCACAGGTGGCGCTTTCTGTCCACATAGTTTTCGGCACCAGGGTCCCTTTGAAGGGACTCTGTTAGTACATTTTCTGACATTGACATGAGGATCACCTTATTGTTATTAGATTCATCATCTTTTTACATATTGTATTGTTTTGCATCGCGCACAACGGGCCACTCAGATGAGCGGGCCGGTTGTACGCAGTTACAGGATTGGCTATAAGTTGGGGTCAAACAACTACCCGAACGGGTAGGTTTGGCGCCGGATAACGGTCGATATACGTCATGCCCTGGCGCGCTCGCGTTCCGGGGCGGCAAAGCAGGAGACTTGACTGTCATGACACGCCATAGCCTGGAAGATTGGTGCAGAAAGATGTCCGCCCGGATGTGGGGTCGTCAGCGTTTCATCACTCAAGGCTGTACAGACCGCCAGCGCCTGAGTGCTTCCGCGGTGCCTGGAGCAAAAGTCGTTCTGTACCGGGCTCCGCCGGGCTACGGAAAATCTGTACAGGTAGCCCTGGCAGCGAACATCCGCGATCCGGAACACGAGAGTGCCGTCTATATCAATAGACGATCGTACCCGGACCCGCGCGAAGTCACTGACAGCCTGTTTGCGGCGTTGGTTTTATATCAGCTTGAAGGACCTGAATCCCGGGAAGCGCTGAAAAGTGACACTGACACCATCGAAGCGCTTCGGGACGCCTTGTTCAATGCAAGAAAGACCATAAGAATTTGCCTTGACGGGCCCGGTGAAGGGGCGGATAACGGGGATCTGATTGAGGATCTGATCTGTGAAACACCGGACAATGTAAAATTTTTTATTGCGCCCGGCAGCGCCGGGGCATTGCCGCGTTTGTCGCTGATGACGGGTGTTGTGACCTATGGTGCTGATGAGCTTGCCTTTACAGAAGAGGACCTAAAGGAGCCGGAGAAGCTTGGTGAGGTAACGGGTATAGGTGGCTCCGAAGCAGGCAACATTATACAAGCCACGGGCGGATGGCCCGCACTCGTCAGACTGATGCGCCAAACCCCGAACCCGGACCTGCCTCCCGAATCCTGGCCGGAAACCCGCTCGTATTTCAGGGACAATCTCTTGTCCGTGCTACCCAGACATGCGCGAAGGTTTGTTTGCAACGCCGCGATGCTCGAGGAGGTCAGCGCGGAGTGCTATGACTATGTCTATAAAACGCAGCAGGCTGATCAGGAAATTTCGTTTGTTAACGAAAAATTTGCACTTTTAGCCCCCACCGTTTCCTCCGGCGAGCGCCTGGCCATGCACCCTGTGCTGAGAGGGTATTTGCGTAGTGTGTTTAATGCCACTCAACGGGAGCGTCGTTCGTATGTACTGAAACGCGTTGCGTTCTGGCATTGGCGCAGGGGAGAGTACCTCCATTCAATCAACGTCGCCCTGGAGGCTAGTGACCATCGGTGGGCGCGCGTGGTCAGTGACAGCATTATTCTGGATGTGGCGCTCCGGCAAGGTGAAATTGAAGTGCTTCGCACATGGTTTGAAAAGGTGCCGGCCCGCACGATAAAAAAAATCGCTTCCTTAAGCATAGGCTATGCCTGGACTCTGTATTTCAGCCAGCAAGCGCGGCAGGCAGAGGAAATGCTGGCGAGTTCCCGCCATCCGATTTCCAGGGGGCTGGGCAGCCTTGATGAGGAGGGGTGGCGGGAACTGGTCAAGGCAATAGGTAAAGCCACACACGATGAATTGCCGGAGAGTCAGGCGCTCTGTGAAAAGTGGATTGACGCCTTTGGCGATCGCAACCTGGTGGGTAAAGGCGCGGCCCTTACATGCCAGGCATTCATTGCCTCCAGCGACCGCCGCTTTGAAGAGTTAGAAGAATTATTGCACAAGGCGGCTGTGGCCAATCAGTCATCCAATCAATTCTACGCGTTTATCTGGCTTAAAGCGGCGGAAATTCAGACAGAATTGTTCAAAGGCGACATCGTCCGGGCAATGCACCTGTTGCGTCAGGCGGATAAAACCGCAGAAAAGATTGGCGTACCAAAAAGCTTTTTAAGCAAGATGCTTGGTGTTCTTGAGGTACAAATCCTGCTCGAACAGGATCATCACCTGGTTTCCCCGGAATCTGCACAGGCATCCTTTGATTTCGCCTTGAATTATGGCGTTACCGACATTCTGTGGGGATGTACACAGACCTGCAGCCGTTTGCTGTACCACCAGGGATTCCGGGACAGAGCCATGGCCCTGTTGGAGCAAGCCCGCCTGGCCGCCAGCGAGCGCGAGCTCCCGCGCCTCAATATCCTGACGAAAGTTCAGCTGGCTGAGTTCACTCTCCTGAACAACGAGGAATTGGAGCCACCGATACTTCCCGATGAATCCGAGCTGATATTTACGCCGAATCAAAACCGGGCCATTCAGGCGCACATTGCTTTAGTGCGCTCAATGTACAGGCTAAGGCTTGGGAAGCAGTTTGGTGTGGCCGGGAACTATGCCAGAGAGGCGCTTCAGGCTGCCAGTGCCATCTCAGATGCCAGAACCAGGGTCGCCGCCCAGTATTGCCAGGCCCTGGCAGCCTTTGCCCTCGGTTCCTCAAAACCGGCGAAGCGCATGATGCTTGATGCCAACCTGCATGCGGAGCATCTGAATTGCCACTTTACACCGCTGTGGATAAAAGAAACGCTGCTTTCCCTGAGTCCCCTTGCCCGGAATCTTTTTGATGATCTGCCGGACACCGCTGAAGCTGCCACTACAAAGGACCCCGAGGTCCGGGCAGGCGACCTCAGCGCTGCACCGGTACCGGGACATACCGACGCCGCCATCACGGTCAGGCAGATTTCCATACTGAAGTGCATAAGCAACGGAATGACCAACAAAGCGATCGCTGAGCGGCTTCTTGTGACCGAGGATGCTGTCAAATGGCATCTGAAGAAGATTTTCAGCGAACTTGGAGTAACCAACCGGGTTCAGGCGGTCACTGAAGCGCGACTGCGCGGACTTCTATAGTGAGACGTAACCGGTGCTCTGCTGGTTGCAGGACCGGGGTATGGGCAGGGGGCATCTTCCCGGGGTGATCCGGTTTGCCGGTTTCGACGGAAAAAAGGCCAGTCCGGAGACTGGCCCTGTATCGGGTTTTATCAGTTTTGTGTGTAAGGTGCCACATACCTGAGGTGAAGTTCATTCGGTGCAACTTGTATTGTGAGCTCAGTATCTACGTCGATCACTGAGTTTACTACTCCATTAACAACCCTGCCCAATAGGCGGCAAAGAAGACCTGTTCCGATACTACAAATTGCAGACTCCTCTTCAAGCAAGCCCACCGTTGCCTCCCCCAAGAGCCTGGTTGACAGCACAATCGGCTCTACGTTTCGCTGTTCGATAACGATCCGCCCATCATCAAGGAACGTTATCGGGCCAGAGAGCTTCAGCCCGTTAATCGGATAGCTGCGCAGATTATCCTCTAGGCGGGTATTGGCCAAGCCGCTCAGCCTGACGTTCAGGTACGGTGCATCAAGGTAAACATCCAGCTCGGTCTCGAAGGTCAGCTGGCCATCTTTCTGCACAATTACGCCATCAATCAGGCCATCGCGGTTTTCGCCCTGGTAACGCATGCGCAAGGCGAGGGGCCCGGTGTCAAACTTTTGAGAGGTCTGTAAATCGCTGGTTGCAAGTACTGCCAGCAGCTGATTGCTCAGATTGACCCAGATGTCGCTGGGTGTGGTAAGCAGCACAGAAGGATGCAACTTCACGGGCACTCGCATGCTGCCATCTTCGGCAACGGTTGGTTCACCCGCTATCTCAACATCAAGGTTTGCCGTGAGAAAGATAAATTTCTTGAACTCATCGCAAACTTCGGTGCCTACTTCACAACCTATCTGCCCGTTATCCAACACCCCGCTACTGATCTCCGTGATGGCAAGCTTCATGGAATTTTCAGGGATTCCGCTGATCGCTGCAGGCTCTTCCGGATCCAGCTTCAGATTAGCATTCACATCCCTGCTCGGGAGGTTTTTCAGCGGCAGAAGCACGGAGGTTCTGGCTGTATCTCTGGCAACAAACCGGTTCTCAAGCGGTTGTCCGCCTGACGAAAGATCCGCGATATCCCTTCCCGGGTCGGCGTACTGGCTCAGGAGCCTGCTGTACAGGGGGATACCCTGTTGATTGGTAATACCATCGGTCAGCACGTAACGGTAGCTTGTGCCTGGCTCCCACCTTTCGAGCGGTACGGCTCTTAGTTCACGGCCGTTGAGGAGGCGCAGGCTGTAATCCTCAAATGGTTTCCATTCGCCGTTCTCGTCCTGCTTTTCCACAACAAACGTTTCGCCGGCCACAACAGAGTCCGGGTCGATATCCTGCGAGAAGCGAACGATGATAGGCTCGCTGGCCGGATGCTCCGTTATGGGCAGCAAATCATCCAGCGGGCGCTCTCCAAAATTCGTGGATGCAGGGGTCTGGCTCGTGATGCCACCAAGACACCGCCCCTGTTTTCCGGGCTGGGCATCCAGGTCCGTCTTGGCGCATGGGTAACCAGGAAGGGTTGTAAGGGCAATCGGACCAACGTCAGCTGGCGGAACCTCCGCCGTTGGGTCGAGCCTGAAATTACGGCTTGTGCTGGCCATCGGATTACCCGACAGGTCAACAAGGCCGTCCATCGTAAGGGTATAATCGATGCCATGCGTTAACGGCTCGGTTGGCCGGATAACGAGAGCCGGACCGTCA
>TARA_B100001121_G_scaffold124727_1_pt1 | contig 11364 bp, 10 predicted proteins | sample TARA_B100001121 | Tara Oceans TARA_B100001121 (sample SAMEA2622817) | marine metagenome | biome: marine biome (ENVO:00000447); feature: surface water layer (ENVO:00002042); material: "saline water (ENVO:00002010), including plankton (ENVO:xxxxxxxx)" | depth 5 m
GTCAAATTTAGTCGAAAAAGCATTTTCAGCCAAATTTGAGATTGAACCTAAGACACATATTGAAGAGGTATATTCCCCGAAAACCGAGAGTATGAACTTGGTGAGTGAAGAGTTTCAAAAGTCGGTTGAAAGTGTCAAAAGCCCACGTCAGGCTTTGCGTATTAAGCGCGCCAAAAAGACCACAAAGGCAGCAAAAAAGCCACTCAACTCCCAACTTTCGATCAAAGCTGCGAGCCAGAGCACTGTTACAATACCAAACATTCAGGAAGTCACCTCGATATCATCGAAACGGCTAGCTATAGATAATCAGCTAAAGCAACGGTCATTAAAAATCGATAGTGCACTAGAGAATATGTTAACAAACAAAGATAACGATAAATCAAGCGAGTTAACGCAAGCACTCAATCAAAACAGCGATAAAGTAATTCAAGATATTCCAATAGTAAAGATGAGTGCTAAATTGCCGCAAGTTTCTCCAGCAACCTCGGATGCAAAGGTTATCTCGTCGAGCAATATTGCTGGCAACGATGCCTCTAAACGTCGCTCCCGTGAATCTGCCTCACGTGTGCAAAGTACAGTCGACATAGAGAAAAATTATCGGAAATGGTCGACAGAATACGACTCCAAGACCCCCAGTGACGATTATGATTATACCGAATCATACGGTAGTGAGGGAGATTCATGAATCAACGAAGAACAAAATTGTTGAGTGCGATAAAAAGCGCTCAAGATCATATTCGGCCATCCTCCTCAAGTGTCCGTGTTGCTGAGCAATCCAACATTGAAAAACATCCGCCAAAATCTAAACTTGCAAGATTAACTGGCAGAAGTGGCATTCCTAAAGATAGGAAACCACTTTTGTCAAGAGTAGGGGTTAACTCACGCCCAACTTATGATTTAATTGCTGATGGAGTATTGGGTTCTGAATCGACCGAATACCATCCCAAGGTGAAATTAAGTGGTGGACAAAATAACATATCTTCACTGGTTGCCGAGCGAATTAAAGACTTGCGTGAGAGGACATTGAGTAAAATATCTAGTGATACTAACATTGCCGATGATGCCTTTTTTGGTTTTGAGTCAGACGGAACTCCAATATGGAGTAGTGTAGTGAGTGGCGAGCGTAAGATTGCGTCAGGTGATTATCACGAGTTAAGTCAGCCATCTGAGATGATACATCACCATTCAGTTCATGTCCCTGTAGTGATTAATTGGCCTAAAGAATTACAATTCACCACCCATAATACATTCAAGAACTGGTGTACTGTGTCAGAAAACAAACGGGCAACTCAATTAGCGGAGGAAGTGGTTGATAACACCCAGCAAACCCTAAACCCGTTGATCATTATCGGAGATTCAGGAACCGGTAAATCCCATTTATTAAACGCAATTGGCCAATCAGTTATGCTTAGGAACGACCAGTCAATTTACTTTGTTCGCGGTGATGAATTGTCACAAGTGTTGCTACAACAGCAAAGCTGGACGGATGTGTTTGCAAATTCATCGCTACTATTGATTGATGACATAGATTTGTCAGTTGAGACAGATGAAGTCAGTAATGCGCTTGGCATAATGATTGATGCTGCATTAAACATGAATGTTCATGTTGTAGTTTCGTCAAAGACTTATCCTGACCAGTGGCCAGCGTCAAAGTTGTGGAATATACTCCGCACTGGGGTAAAGACAATCATTAATTCGGTTGGAGCTGGAAGTCTCATGCTATATGCACGTCGTTTAGCGATGCAGCAAAGTATAGTTCTAAACGATGAACAATTAGCATTAATTGTTACATCTGGTGATGGAGGGTGGCGCTCGACAAAAAGCGGGTTGCAAAAAGTTGAATCTGCTTTGAGTAATGGCACTCAACTCCTTGATTCAATAGACGTCTACAAGATAATGAACGATATTCAATCAGATGAAGAAGAAACCGTAATTGAATTGGAAACAGAAAGTGTTGAAGACATCGCTAATCGATTGATAACTTCAGCTGTTGATGTAGTTTACAGCGACCAAGAATTAGGTGGAATTGAGATAAATACCAGGCTTCCAGAGTTGTCTGACGAATATCAACCTCCCGAACTTGACCTTGAAACACTAAGTGAAACGCAAAGAGATTTCGTCCAGTCGCATATTGATGCCACTCTGAATGATTTAACTCCTGAGGCACCTTCAGTGATAGATGTCAATGACAGAGATAAACATTTGATTGCTAAAATGACTCGAATAATAGAGAAGGACCACGCGATTGCGGCGGATATTATGACAGAATTAGACATGGAGATTGATAAAAAAATGATGCAATCTAATGATTCTATCGTAAATGATGCTGAAATTCTAACTGACTTGGAGTCAAAACTCATGAACCTCGCCGAACGAACGTCAAATGCATCGATTGAGGATTTGATTGGAATTGCTGATGAACTTAGAGCATTAGAACATGATCTGGTTGCAATCGATACAGAACGAGATATGTTGCCTGAATTTATTGATGACGATAATTTGGATAGTTATGTTCCCGAAGCGGAATGGAACGTTGACAGTTCACAGATTACTGCTGATGATTTAATGCAAGAAGAAACTAGGATTATTCCAATACAAGGTGTTTTACAAGCCCATCCTGAGGGCGTTCTGCGCACATCAAGCGTTACTCCGGTAAAACCTGTCCTTAGTGGTGAAGAAGAATGAGGCATCCATGGTGGGCAAATGGCGTCAAATTTCGCTGTCAGGCTAGTTGTGGAAAGTGTTGCGATGAGCCAGGCGGTATTGTTTACCTCTCGAAGCATGACGCAAAGCGAATTTCTAGCAGTATGGGCATGCCAGTCGAAGATTGGTTGGAAAGGGATTGCGAACGTACTCTAGATGGCAGATACATTTTGAAAAGTAAAAAGTCAGATGGAATTTGTATTTACTTGAGTGACCAAAAGACTTGCACTATTTACGAAAACCGACCTCAGCAGTGTGCTGCATACCCTTGGTGGAGTGAGAATCTTGCAACTGATCGCTCATGGCGAGAAACAAAGGCAGAATGTCCTGGATTGACAGCGGATGATGCAATAATTATTGATGGAAATACCATAAAAATTCACGTTCTTGCGGACCGCCAGTCTAGTAGAGGATTTAGAGAATGGTAAATGCATATCTCCATGACAATCATTTTGCTTGCTTCATAAATAGGCCGCCTTTATACCATAGTGGCAACTCGGGTTGTACAGTGGGGTTCATGACCAACGAAGATGTGCTTTGTGAGGTCACAGAAAATCACCTCAATACTGGATTAAGAGGTATACCAGTAGGCACATGCAGGACCTCATTTGTTACACCGAGTGAAGGTGTGCATTACTGCGGCTACCCGATTAGGGAATTGGTAGATTTCTCTCCTGAAGACATCATATACTTGTTATTTTACAAAGAATTGCCAACGGCTGAGCAATCGCTACAATTCAGAGCAAACCTCTCATCTAGAGCCACAGTTCCTTCTGGATTGGCTACCGTACTCAGCAATTTACCCAAAGATGGGCATCCAATGGACTGGCTTTCTGTCGGAATTCACACGCTTGGTATGTATGATACGACCGGTAATTGGTTGGATGACGCCCTCAACCTCATCGCAAAAATGCCCAGATTAATGGGGTTAATTTACCGGTACCGCGAAGGAAGAGATGCGGATATCCCAGAGGATGATGTCACAAAATCACTTGTGGAAAGATTTGTTGAGACTCTCGATTTACCTTCTGTCAACAATGAGAAAATGACGCAGGTAGTGTCGACTTACCTCGTTTTACATATGGACCATGGAGGGGGTAATCTCTCAACCTTCACCGGAAAATCCATTGCTTCGGGTAAAGCAACCGTTTATTCAGCAATTGCAGGAGCGATGAATGCACTATCAGGTCCCCTACATGGACGCGCCAATCAATCGTGCCTAGAATTCGTTCTTAAAGTTGGAACAAGTGATGAGGCCGAAGTGGAGAAATTTGTTCGAAATGAGCTTAGTGAGGGGCGTCCAGTGTTTGGCTTCGGTCATGCGGTGCTGAGTGTTGAAGATCCAAGAGCAACAGCTCAATTTGAACTTGGAGAAAAAATATGTCCTGATGATGTTAATTTCAAAATTATCAAAGCGCTGAGAAAAGTTGCGCCCAAGGTCTTGTCTGAAAATAAGAAAATCAGAAACCCCAACGCCAACGTCGATATTGCAAGTGGTGCCCTGCTATACCACGTTGGTTTAGAAGACCCTACTTACTATACCACATTCTTTGGCTGGGCTCGCGTTGCAGGGATTGGAGCACAGATTGTCGATGAACGCATAAACATGCGGTCAGGCAAAGGCGTGCCGATTTACCGGCCAAAATACTTCCCAGAGGACCAAGAACTTAGGCACATTGACTGACACTAATTCATAACAGGTCTCGATGTTTTTCCAGAACCTCTGTGTCCAATTAATCGTACTGCTTGCCACGGTGGCGAAGTGATTGAATTAGTATCTGTTGATTTTGTTTTAGTCTCCCAGTTCCACTTTTTTTGCCACATATTGGTTATCACAACCTTTCTTTGAGAGTCGCATTCTGACCATTTTGGGACTTCTTTGGATAATTGATGTAATATATCTTGGTGATTCTCAAATGAAGCACTATTGAGTAACTCTAGTTGAGACTTGTCTAATGGTTGAGTTGCCGGGAATTTCCAACGAGGCTTGCCATCCTTGTACCATGTAAAGTTTGGATCTAGATTGTCGGTAAGACCAGTTATCCCTGCTTCGAGCAATCGTGATTCATATTTTTCCTTGGCGGGCCAAACATATACCGGCATTCCTGTGCGGCACTTTTGGAAATACCTCAATCGCTTACCGCTCAGTCCAACACTTTTACCAATCAACAAACGATTGTAAAATGGTTGGAAGTATTCAAGTGCACATGGAACCATCGATGCACCTCGGTTTCTGTGTTTATTGATTAGCTTTTCAAATGGGGTTATGAGGTATTGTGGGTAAGCCATCATTCGTTTTAGACGCCTATGCCCGAAGCGAGGAACAACAGGCAATAATTCAGCCCAATTATATTGGCAGTCTGATAATTTCACTGATTTGTGCATTTTATTATGAAATGCATAAAAGACAATATTTGCTTTTGGAATCTCAAATTCAGTGAGGAGATTAGACGCCTTAGTCATCATTTTAGATAGTTGTAGAGTAACTCTTTTTCCCCCGAGGTAGCCTCCGCCTAATGGTGATTTGGGGTGTGGTCTTTTCAATTCTAGGCAGACCATCTTACCTTCATCTCGCCAATTAGTCAAGATATTTTTGTTAGCAATCATGTCAGCAAATGAACAAAATCCAAGGTCGCTTAATTCATCTGACGTCCATGCTTCAACATACGGGTTTCGATTACCTATAGCAGCCTTTTGAACTGAAACTTTAGCATCATGATGAATAATTAATTCATCGTCGGCAGTCAATCGTAAATCTAATTCGATTCCGTCAGAATTTGATATCCCATGAATGAGACTCTGTAGTGAGTTCTCAGGTGGTTGAAGCCAATCTGACACAGGTATTGCTAAAGGAAATCATTGAAAACATAATGCTTCGCTTGTTCGCTATATCATAACAAAACGAAGGTAATTGGGTTATGTGGTGAAAAAGGATATATTGACAAAGGTCTCGAGAGGTTCATGAGTCCATACACTATCATGATGATTTTGGTAGTGCTGTTCACTCCAGTTGTGTGTTGGCTTTTTTCCATCAACCAAAAAGAGCATCGTGTGTCACTTGGACAATTTGCCAAGGAGTTTCATGAGAAACGCTACTATCTCCATGCTTTGGGATACTTGGTAATTATTCGTTGGAAAGCGATAACCGATTTGTTGAACGAACCAATAAAATCTGAGGTCGGTCATTGGACTGATTTGATTTATGCGATTGAAGGGGAATTTACCAAACACATCCAAGATTTCTTCCTCAATGATACGTTGACAACGGTGCTTAACTTCCACTACCTGTTCATATACTTGTTTTTGATCTATGTTACTACGGTATATTTTGCGTATACCGGAGACAGAGATATGACTGATAAGGTTACTTTGAATTATTTACTCATCTATGCTTTGGCTGTACCTTATTATCTGTTTTTCAACGTCGAGGTAACCTCTTCATGGATTCCCGGAATGGAGGCGTTATTGTATCATGATGGTGCGTATACCGTGTTTTATGCAACCCATGACCCACTAGACAATGCAGTACCTTCGCTGCATGTGGCAATTCCGTTTGGTATCTTAATGTTGAACTATTTACACGTCAAGGAGAAGGGTGGCAAGATGAAGGAGTGGCGACATTACAATTACTTCTTGTTTGTTTTGCTTAACACTATCTTGTTTATGTTTTCAATCCTTTATCTTGGGATACACTGGTTTACTGATATACCACTGGGCTTACTGATTGGTGGTTTTGGAGCGCTATTCATTCACCACTTGCAACCCAGATTACGTAACGACCACGGATCATTTTTCAAAGGGCTTAACAAACTAAAAATTAGAAAGCATGTGATAATCGAAGGAGCAATTGCACTGGTGATGTTTACGCTAATTTTGATGGCAGTAAATGTCCAAGTGGAAAATTCTGATGACCGTGTTTCGTTTAGATTGGGGCCTGAGGATTCAACTTACGAAATTATTCAAGAACTCAAATATGGTGATAGGGTAGATTCAACAATTAAGAATTTGGATTCAAATCTTGAATTAGAGATAGTGTATATCTCAGTGGAAGAAAGTGCAAAAACTATGCAAAATGGCTCAATAGACTGGCCTTATCTTGTCAGTATAGGTGACCATTATGTGATACAACCGGGTGAGGAAAAAGACCTGGTTACGGAAAGTTACCTTATCTACAACCTCATAGTTATGCACAATCCTAGCACCGAATCGGGAGATGTGATTGAGGTCAGTATTGTTAATGATTACAACGACAATAAAATGTGGCGAGCGATTCTCCTGTCAATTCCTTCATTGTGGATGACAGCATTCGTTCTGTATAGGCTTCAGAGATTAAAGGCTAACAAACGCTCGATTCTAGATTCTTCTCCATCACATTTGTGGATGGAAGAAGAATAGTGCCAATTATGACTAACCTACTCGTGGCCGTTACATGGCTGGCGAGGAAAAGCTGCAGGATTCACTTCAGAATCTAGTTAATTCCCCCGGTGGTACCATCATAAAAGATGGTGCAGATTTCCTGAGAAGAAAACTCAAATTCATCGTGTTTTTATTCTTGACAAGCGTTATAGTAGCGTTTTCTGCAACCAAGTCTGTTGTTTCTTGGTTGATAGATGACAGCAGATTGCCAGACGAGGTGAACATTATTGTAACCTCTCCAATTGAATTTATTCTCCTCCAATTTCAGATAGCAGTAAGTTTTGGATTGGTATCAATATTGATTTATTTGATTTTTGAATTAATTCGTAATGGGCCCAAGAATTCGGCGATAAAGGAGAGGTTAAGCGAACTAGATCTAAGCCCGCCTCGTTTTAGTATGACTTTCCTGCTGACCATTTTTTCAATTGGTTTACTGGGACTAGCTGGACTTGCTTATTCGTGGAACTTTTTGACACCAATGATTTTGCAATATCTGACAGATGATGCGCAAAATGCGGGGCTAACCACAGAGTGGCGATTAGCGGGATATGTTGGATTTATTGTAAATCTTGCATTAGCTTGCGTGGTTGGTTTTCAAGCGCCAGTAGTGACAATTTTGACTCTACGTTTTGGCATTGCGACAAGACAACAAATTACTCAATATCGCAAGCATATTTGGTTTACTGCTTTTGTCTTAGGCGCGTTTTTATCCCCACCAGATCCAGTATCACTATTCTTAGTTGCTATGCCCGTAGTGTTATTATTTGAAGTAGCAATAGTCATCGATAGACTTACTAAATTTTCAAACACATAAATCGTGCTTCGGTATTGCCATCTTGCCTGGGTTGTGACCCGAGGATTGGCCGTGAAAATCTGATCCGCAACTTATCTTTAGGTCAACGAGTTTGCAAGCCTGCCATAAGTTATACCTATACTCATCACCATGGCTGCGGTGAAATGCTTCGATTGAATCTATCCCGACACCCTTGCAGAATTCTGCTAATTCGTGACATGGTATTCCATAGTATAATGGGTGAGCCAATGAGGTGACGCCGCCGCATTGTTTCACCATTTGAACCGCCTCAGCAATGCTAGGTTTTGGTTGGGCAACATGGGCAGGCAACCCGTCTCCAATCCACTGTTCAAATGCGTCAAATTTAGTGTCAACGTAACCATTCTCAACCATGGCTTGGGCAAGATGTGGTCGGCCAATTGACCCACCAGCTTTCCTTGCCACCTCCTCATAATCAATCGGCATACCTAAATCTGCAAGTTTGGCAATCATCTTCTTCATTCGTGGTATTCTATTATTTTGTAGTGGTTCTAACCATTTAGCAAAGCGTTTAGCAGCCTCACTGGTGTGAGTTAAGTTTGGGAAATACGCAAGTAAATGCCATGATTTTGCGGCCCTTTCACGGTTTTGCTTTTTCAATTCATCAACATTTGGCTCTATACCCCTTTCACAAGTAATCTCTACGCCGGGTATGAAACTAATTCCAAGTTGCTTGGCAGATTCTTCTGCCAGTGGCCATCCGGAAATTGTATCATGGTCAGTTAATGACCAATATTTGACCGCATTTTCTTTCATCAATTTGGCTACATAATCAGCACTGTGTTCTCCATCACTGTTGGTTGAGTGACTGTGAAGGTCATAATGCTGTGTCCACACGAATGTGCGAATTAGTTGGCACATATGAACATGATTAAAACAAATCATCAATGTCTGGTAAATCTGGTGTGCTAAACTCAATTGCTTGATGATTTTTATTGTTTATGTCAATCTCTTCATCTGAAAATAAATCACTCAAATCAGGTAGTGGCTGATTTTTGCCGATTGACCCTCCATCATCTATGGTATCTGTAACCCCCAAACTTGGTAATTCTATGACGCCGTTTTCGTCATTTAAGTTCAGGTTAACTTCAGGTAGCGGTACATCATGCCCTACTGAGATATCTATCTGTTGATGATTGGCCGTAGGAGATTGTAATACCCTATCTGCATGTTTGTGAGGAGCAGGTAATTGTTCGGCAATTGATTGAGCCGCTTGGCCAAAATCTCCTGTGCTGAGTGTGCCAATTGCTTGACTGACTTGTTGTTCGTTTACCTCTGCTTTAGCCCCTAGTATTGAATCGATAATTGATTTTGTATGAGTGCTTTGATCGGGATTTATTATCGCCATACTGCTAGATTTTGTTGGGGTGTTTTCCAGTCGAGCAAATTGTTCCTCAAGAGTCAAATTATCTGTCAATCCGACAATCTTCCTTTCTTTGGATGCAAAGTATGCCATGAGTAATAGCCCTACGCTAATGGATATCGCAAGGTATTCTTCGATCGAAAAACCTGAATTTTCTAACCAATCCAGTTTCAAGTTGACTAAGGTTGCTACAAGAATCAAACAGCCAAATATTTTGCTAGCAGTTGCCAGTTGTGGAGCTCTTTGTTCCATGCATATACACCGAGTTAGCTTTGATATGACATTTACTGTCGGATTTTATTCTCTGCAGCCACTACAGTATTTTCCATCAGCATTGCAACTGTCATTGGTCCTACTCCACCAGGTACTGGCGTTATCCAAGATGCAACTTCATTAGCGGATTTTTCAACATCACCAACCAAAATATAGCCTTTTGACGATGTCTCATCCTCCACACGATTGATTCCCACGTCGATTACCACAGCACCGGGTTTAATCCACGATTTCTTTACCATATTGGGTCTTCCAACTGCAGCAACAATGATGTCTGCTTGTTGACATTGGGCCATCATATCATTTGTGCGAGAATGTCCGATGGTAACAGTAGCATCAGCCCCTTTCGAGGCCAGCAATATGGCTTGGGGCATTCCAACGTTTCGAGAACGCCCTATCACCAAAGCGGTTCTTCCTTTGGTTTCTACCTCTGCCCATTCCAACAGTCGCATGACTCCATTGGGAGTACATGGAATCAAGCAATCATCTCTTGACTGAACTAAACGCCCGAGATTTACCGGGTGGAATCCATCAACATCTTTGGCAGGATCAATTAAATCGGTTAATCCTTCTTCATCCATGTGGTTTGGTAGTGGAGATTGAATTAGAATTCCGTGGACGTTTTCGTCGTTGTTTAAGTCTGCAATTATCTTTCTCAGTTCAAATTCTCTAGTATCGGCAGGCAATTCTATGTGTGTGCTTTCAATTCCAAGTCTGTGACAAGCCCTAATTTTAGCTCCGACGTAAACATGACTCGCAGGATCATCTCCCACAATCACTACTGCTAAATGCGGCTTTATGCCTGCTTTGAGACACCTCGCAATTCTGTCAAATAAGGCCGCCTCAACAGCAGATGAACACGCCTTACCGTCCAGTAAATTGGCCACCATGATTACCCCACCTGAGCTTGATTATTGAGTATTTGGATGGCTAATTTTACCACCGCCTACCTCTGATTCTTTGCCGGTCACAGTAGCGAAAATTCTACTGTCGTCTGCAAACGATTTGAATTCCAATGAATTCCCTGCTGGGTCGTCCAAGAACATAGTTGCTTGTTCGCCAATTTTCCCTCGATATCGAATATGAGGTCTAATCCGGAAGTTGACATTCTGTCGTTCTAGGTAGTCTCTAAATTCATGCCATTGTTGCCACTCCATGACTAGGCCAAAATGGAATGGTGGTACTTTTTTACCGTCGACATGACTGCCATCTGCACTGTTTGGCAATTGCTCTACTAAATGCGCTACAATCTGATGCCCGTGGAAATTGAAATTTATTGATTTGGGAGTTCGCCTACCGATTGAACAACCAATAGTTTCTACGTAAAATTGCTCAGCATCACTTAGGTTAGTTACTGGGAATGCCAAATGAAAAGGCCTCATGCTGTTATCTAAAGGGACTTAGTTAACTGTTTTTATGGAGCCAACGGAGGGACTCGAACCCCCGACCGTCGGATTACAAATCCGACGCACTACCAGCTGTGCTACGTTGGCGTTGTTTGACCCAAACAGCAATCATTCATCAATGAAACGGATGTTTTTCTTGCGGTTCTGACCCAATTGGAATGGGCAAATCAAAGAACAAGAATTGTGTGGTTTGCCTATGGCCGGGGATACTGCGAGCAGTTTTTTGAATGATTTCGCTCAAACAAAACAAGGTAATGATACAATATTCTCATGTTGGGCTAGATATCAAGAGGCCGTGGCGCAAGGCCATGATGCAGTTAACGGAACGATTGGTGCATTGCTTGAAAATGATGGCAGTTTGGCAATAAACA
>TARA_B100001121_G_scaffold208627_1_pt1 | contig 11356 bp, 8 predicted proteins | sample TARA_B100001121 | Tara Oceans TARA_B100001121 (sample SAMEA2622817) | marine metagenome | biome: marine biome (ENVO:00000447); feature: surface water layer (ENVO:00002042); material: "saline water (ENVO:00002010), including plankton (ENVO:xxxxxxxx)" | depth 5 m
CCGCCCCTAACGGCTCTAGGGTAAAGATCAGTGCCTCTAGACCATGGATCATTGGTTTGTTTTGGATCATACCCTTTAAGAGATAATGTATCTAAAGTCCATTCTGCGACATTCCCATGCATGTCATGAATTCCCCAAGGGTTAGGTAGTTTCTTTCCAACTTTTTGGTACTTAAAGTTGGAGTTATCAATAAACCATCCATACTTGTGGAGATCTGTTTCTTTATCACCAAATGAATAGGCGGTTTTAGTTCCGGCTCGGCATGCGTATTCCCATTCGGCCTCGGTTGGGAGTCTATAAAAGTGACCAGTTTGTGCACTAAGCCATTTACAATATTGCAATGCAGCGTGTTGAGTCATGCTAATGGCAGGGTAATCTTCTTTTCCCATTCCAAATGTCATTTCAACATAAGGTTTCGTAGGTCTAGAAACTAAATCGATGTCAGAGTCATTCGGTCCCGGAAACTGTTTAGAGCCATCCTTGTTTCTTCTTCCTCCATCAATCATAAATTTTTCATATTCATTCCAACTGACCTCATATTTTCCTATCCAAAATGGAGAAATGCTGATTTTTCTGACAGGGCTTTCCTTTGGTTTGTGACCTTTTTCGCTTTTAGTTGAGCCCATTTCAAAAGTTCCACTAGGAACTGCTATCATATGAAATTCAGCTCCAGATGCCGGAATCTTTGAGGAATAGTTGGCCATTTCAGATTCAAGTTTTACTTTTTGGGCAGACAGTATCTGTGAATGTAATCTCTTAGTCAGACCATCGTTCTCTTGTGGCCAGGGGGCACCAGATTTGATCCATTGTTTTAATTTTTCTATTTCATCCTTTTGTAGTTTTTTAAGTATTGGGTCGATGTCACGTTTAAAGTCTACGACCGTCGGCATTTTGAGGATAATATTCTCATCCCACTTGGCACCTTCATTAACCCAATCTCTGATTATTTTTTTTTCTTCTTTAGTTAGTCTTACTTCCTTAGATGGAGGCATGACATCGGGATCATCATCATCCAGTTCTATTAATTCAATGAATATGCTTTCATCAGCTTTTCCTGGTACGATCATTTCATCCGCGAGAGCTGCTGCTCGCGTTTCAATTTTGTAATCAGATTTTTTATACCCCTCGCGGTGACATTTTAAGCAGTGCCTTTCGAGCAATGGTTGCACTTCTTTGGCAAAGTCTATCGCTCCGTAGCTGACAGATAAAGTTGCTAATGAAATGAATATGATCCTCAGCATTGAGGTTTAACAGATGTAACGGTTAATGTTTCGGTATTGATTAAACCAATTTTGTTTTTCCGGGCATTGGAACCCCACCAGGATCGAACTTGTCGTCCCACCCCAAATCGTCAGGAGCGAGGTCTTCTTTGGAATTTATGGCATCTTCCCAAGTCACTTTTTGACCTGTGTATGCTGCCATTCTTCCAAGTATGGCAAGCATTGTACTATGAGCCATCCACTCTCCATCATTTTTTGCCTCTCCTTTACGAATTGATTCAAAAAGTTCGTTATGCTCGGTTTGATACATATCATTATTGAGATCTGCGCCCGCTCTCCAATTTTCATCTCCTCTGATGACGCAATTTCCTCTAACTATTAGTGCCGTTCCTTTAGTGCCATTGATGTAATCATGGTTTTCCCCATAACAATCTCGTTGTTGACGAGATCCAAGATGGCAGATGACATTGTTTGGATACTCATAGGCAATATGAAAATGGTCATAAATATTTCCTCCCTCTGCACTAATTTGTCGACCACCAGTGGCCACAGCGCTTATAGGATCAATATCGTTTGTAGCCCAGCCAATTTTATCGACGCTATGAACCGCTTGTTCAACTAAACTATCACCCGATAACCACCCAAAGTTATACCAATTTTGAACCTGCCATGCGACATCGGCCGTGCCCTCCGGTCTCCTGTCTGCAGGCGGCATAGGTTTTACCGGTCCAGTATAATAAGTCGCAAACATATTAGTCACGTCTCCGATGGCGCCGTCATGTATTTTTTCAAAAAGTGCTCTTCTCGCATAGTGATATCTCCAACAAAAACCACAAACTAAAGTTAGTTGCTTTTCTTTTGCAATTTTTGCGGATTCAATGACTGATCTCACGCCAGCAGCATCAACGGCCACGGGCTTTTCACAAAAGACATGTTTGCCTGCTTCAACGGCTTCTCGAAGCATCATTGGTCTGAATCCGGGAGGAGTTGTTAAAATAACTACATCTGATTCAGCAATTACTTTCTTGTATGCATCAATTCCAACAAACACTGTTGGTTCACCAACTTTTTCCGGATGGCGTTTTTTAAGGTTATTAATGGATCCTTTAGCATTACTTTCTGAAACATCGGCAACAGTTGTTAGTGTGATGTCCTGATCGGCAGTTAGAGCTTGGTTGGCCGCACCTGTACCTCTTCCTCCGCAACCTATTAAACCCAATTTTAGCGGGCTCTTGTTAGGAGCGGCAGTGACAATGTTTGGTAAATAAATTGAAGCGGATCCCACGACTGCTGCAGTTCCGGAGATGAGATTTCTTCTACTTAAGTGTTTTTCTTTAGAGTTATTAGGATTTTTGGGCATTTATCAGAATATTTACCATATATATATACGTTACCGAGATCCGATGCCACTCGATTTTCATCGGATATGACTAAGATTTAGCTATGCGATGAGTTTTTTCTTTGTTTAACCTAATAATTTCCAAGTTTAAGCGTTTTGAAGGATGTAAAAGATAATAATTCAATGTCGGAAAGTCCTAGGGTGATCAATCCAGCCGCGCTTCTTCTAAGAAGTGCAATGTCAGACTTTGAGATTCCTCTAACCAAGTATGCTGTGAGTATACTTGGTGATTTAGAACAGGCTAGAGACGTTGTTCAAGACACCTTTTTAAAACTTTATAAACAGGACCCTGAAAAAGTTAGGCAAAAAGTGAAATCCTGGCTTTTTACTGTCTGCAGAAATCATTGTTATGATCTGATCAAAAGAAATAGGAAAACTTCGAATTTAGAGGAAGATGAAATTTCATGCATTGCCTCCAGTGAAGATAACCCGTTTCAGGTGATCAGTTTTTTAGAGGGTAGAGAAGAAATAGACGAAAAAATTAAAATTCTTTATTCTCTTATCGAGGAATTGCCTTCAAGGCAAAGGGAAGTCATGCGATTAAAATTTCAAGCAAATTTGAGCTACAAAGAAATTGCAGAAACTATCGGCATTTCCACGAGTAACGTTGGGTTTGTTATGCATAGCGCTCTTAAAAAGTTAAGAGAGGATATGAAAGAAAAATTTCCAAGAAAGAGTTAAAAAATGGTAAATAAAGAGGATCCAAAATTAACGGCTTATGCGCTAAATGAATTTGATGAGAATGAGTTTTCATCAACTGATGATCAGATGTTTGATGGTGAGGAAAACCATGGTCTAGTTAATGATATTAGGAATGAATCAATTCTTATTTCTCAAGCTTTCGAGTTAGAGCCAGATTGCGGTCTGACAGAGGAACAAAAAAACAGAATTTATGAGGAAACGGGATTGCTCGCCGTTAGCAGCGTGGAAGATGATCTGTCAGATAAGTTATTATCATTCGACTCGGGATCATCTTTAAATATCTCTAAAGAGAGCACTGACCTTAATCAAAAGAGCCGTAATAATCATAAAGCTGTTTATATTAGTCTATTGTCAGGGGCAGCAGCAATCGTAATAACGATGTTTGTTTTGCAACAAAACAATGTAGAACCTAAGAAAGTTGTAAATAAATCAATCGAAAATGAGGGATTATTGTCTGTCACAATGATTGACAATGATGTCCAAGGTAATATCGCTAAGAGTCAATGGTTCAGCCGTAGAAATCATTCTAATCCAGTCGACTTAAGTCAAAAATTTCGATACACCGAACCCTTCGAGAGTGATTTAATTTCAGAAAATACGATTAACTTTGAAGGATATGAGTTTAAAAATCCTGCAAGATTAGAAAATAGATTATCCATTTTTCCCGCAAACATAGGATCAAAATCATATGAGGTACTTAGACAAGGTATTCTTGCTGGGACATTACCAAATAACAAAAAGATAAATGTTGGTGAATTAATTAATGCCTTTGGTCACGATTATAATAGACCTAGTAGTGGTGAGGCGTTTGCTGTTGATTCTGAATTTATCTATTCTCCTTGGTCCTCTGAAAAATGCTTACTAAGGATTGGTGTAAGTGTTGCTGATCTGGGTAATCCAAAATCAGATGAAAAAGTCCTTTTGAGTAATGTAAAAATGTCAGTTGAGTTTAATCCTGAAAAGGTGTCTGGGTATAGATTGATAGGTGAGTCAGATTTAGATGTAAATTCAAGCATAGAGCAACTTGACCAAGACGTTTTGCTTGCAGGTCAAACGGTTTCCGTTCTCTATGAAGTGATTCCAATAAATAGCAAGCAAGTTAGTGATGAAAAAACCTCTGAAATTGTTTCTGTTAGTATTGACTATAAAGATCCTTTTGATGGAAAAAACAAATCAATGTTATCGCGTGTCTTAGTTGATGAAATTAAACCAATTGAAAAATCCAGTGACGATATTCGCTTTGCGGCATCGGTTCTAGGATATGGTATGATTTTAGAGGAAAGAAATAATATAACTGAAGCCACCTATGACTTGGTATTAGAATTAGCTAATAATGCTCTTGGTGATGATGAAAAGGGAAAAAGATCAGAGTTTATTAAATGGATCAATCATACCAGAGCCATTAAACAAAAAGAACAGAATTAATATTTTCTCAAAAGTTCTACTTATCTTTTAATGGTAATTTTTTCTTGGTAAGAATATTTTCGGGGTTAATATAAGTAACCCACACCAAAATATACTTTGATTGAATTGTTCAACACTGCCGCTGCAGATATTTTCATTCCAGATGATGTTCCAGTAGAGGAAGCTCTGGCTAGGACTTCTCATTTAGCTATTGGGGCTCATTCAGATGACCTCGAAATAATGGCCTACCATGGAATTTTAGATTGCTATGGATATAGGAAGAAAAATAAATGGTTTACTGGGATTACGGCTACCGATGGAAGAGGAAGTTCAAGATCTGGTCCTTATTCGGATTGTACAGATGAGGAGATGGCTAAGATCAGGCAAACTGAACAAAGGCAGGCAGCTATGGTTGGTAAATATGGAGCAATGTTACAACTGGGGTATGAAAGCGATTTGATTATGGAAAATGATGGCCAAACTAACCTCAGGAAGGATATTTTAAATATCCTAGAGATGTGCCAGCCTGAAGTTGTTTACACTCATAATCCTGCAGATAAACATGATACGCATATTGCCGTCCTATCCGCATCAATCATGGCCATGCGAGATTTGCCTAATGAGAGACGGCCAAAGAAGGTTCTTGGTTGTGAAGTTTGGCGGGATCTAGACTGGATGCCAGACGATGAGAAGGTGGCCCTTGATGTTAGTCACAGGGAGAACTTGGCTAATGCACTAGTTAGCATTTTTGACAGTCAGATTACTGGAGGTAAAAGATACGATCGTGCTGCGGTAGGAAGAAGATATGCCAATGCTACTTTTTTTCATGCTGGCGGACAGGATAGATCGGAGCAATTGACTTTTGCTATGGATTTAACTCCATTAATTGATGATCCTACAATAGAAGTTAAAGGTTACGTGATGGAGTATATTGATAAATTTAAGAATGAAGTTGCAATCAATATAGAGCGTTTTTTTGATTAATTAGCATGGAAATTATCATTTTACCTTCTAAAGAGGATTGCGCGAAGCTGGGTGGCCAATTGATCTTTAATCTTGTTAAGGGCAATCCAGAATGTGTTTTAGGGCTAGCAACTGGAAGTACTCCAGTGCCTTTATACGAAGAATTAATTAGGTTGCACAAAGAGGATAATTTGAGTTTTTCCAATGTGACAAGTTTTAATCTTGATGAATACATTGGTTTATCAAAGAATCACCCTTGCTCGTATCGTTATTTCATGCAGGAGCAACTTTTTAATTCCGTTGATATTAATTTTAACTCAACGCATGTTCCGAATGGTTTAGCAGATGATATTCAAGTGGAGTGTGAGGCTTATGAGCAATCAATTTTAGACGCTGGTGGCATTGATTTGCAGATTCTTGGAATTGGTTCAGATGGACACATTGGCTTTAATGAACCTTGTTCATCATTGAGTTCGAGAACTCGCATGAAGACTTTAACTGGGGAAACCATTAAAGATAATGCCCGCTTTTTTGAAAGTGAGAACGATGTACCTAGGCACTGTATAACTATGGGGGTTGGAACGATTCTAGACACCAAATCAGTCCTTCTTTTTGCCTTTGGTGAGGGGAAATCAGATGTAATATCCAAGGCTATTGAAGGACCTATTTCGTCAATGGTCCCTGCAAGTGCGTTACAATTGCATCCCAAAGTGAAGGTGATTCTTGATGAGCCAGCTGCCTCCAAATTAGTGAACATTGATTACTACAAGGAAGTATATGCCAACAGGCCATCGAGCTAATTAAGTGATAAGATTTAGTTTTTAAAATCCTTAAGATTAATCTCTTTTATTATCAAAAGGATATTTTTACATATGTAAAAAGTTCTGCAACATGCTGATTATTAACTAAATAAATACTAAAGATAAATTTACTCTTTATTGGTGAACACTAATGTGCTATGGTTTTGTTAATTAGTGAACACTTATGTGTTATGAAATAAAGCTTATACATTATGAATTTGAATAAATTAACATTAAAAATGCAGGAAGCCTTAACGACTTCACAGGATAATGCTTCTTCTTTGGGATCTGCCGAAATTCATCCTTTGCATCTATTTAGTTCAGTCATTAGCCAATCTGACGGTTTAGCAAAACCGCTTCTTCAAAGTGTGTGTGATAATATTCAAGATCTGGAAGATTCAGTCAATAAAGCTATCAACGACCTTCCAAAAGTATCTGGCTCTGAGGCCATGCCTACAATTAGTTCGGATTTAGCAAAGGTTTTGAAAGAGGCTGACGCTGAAAAAGCTAAAATGGGGGACGAATATCTTAGTATAGAGCATGTTATGCTAGCCTTCTGTAGTCAGAATGGTCTTGTTAAGACCATTCTTAATCAGTTTGGTATTGATTATGATAAGCTCTTAGTGGGTTTAAGGGAGGTTCGAGGATCCCAAAAAGTCGATACTCCTGATCCTGAATCGAAATATCAAGCATTGGAAAAATATGGACAGGATTTAACAAGACTTGCGACAAAAGGAAAAATCGATCCTGTTATTGGAAGGAATGATGAGATTAGGAGGATTATGCAAGTTTTATCGAGAAGAACTAAAAATAATCCTGTTCTTATTGGTGAACCTGGTACAGGTAAAACAGCTATAGTTGAGGGGCTTGCAAAGAGGATTGTTTCTGGGGATGTGCCAGATTCGTTGAAAAATAAGAGATTAATAGCAATGGACTTGGGAGGGATGTTAGCGGGGGCTAAATATCGAGGTGAGTTCGAGGAAAGGCTAAAAGCATTCTTAAAGGAGGTGACTGAATCCGACGGAGAAGTTATTTTATTTATTGATGAACTTCACACTATTGTTGGTGCTGGAGCATCAGAGGGGGCGGTTGATGCTTCTAATCTTCTTAAGCCTCAGTTGGCGAGAGGAGAATTGCGAACTATAGGGGCAACTACTTTGGAAGAGTATAGAAAACATATTGAGAAAGATGCCGCATTGGAGAGAAGGTTTCAGCCTGTGAGAATTAATGAGCCCAGTGTAGATGACACAATTGCAATACTCAGAGGGCTAAAAGAAAAATATGAGGTCCATCATGGAGTTAGAGTAAAAGACTCCGCTATAATTTCAGCAGTAGAGCTTTCTGATAGGTATATTACTAACCGGTTTTTACCCGATAAGGCTGTAGACTTAGTTGATGAAGCTGCGTCGCGATTAAAAATCGAATTGGACTCAATGCCAACAGAGATTGATGAGCTTGAGAGGGCAATTAATCAATTGGAGATGGAGAGACAGGCTCTTGAGAAGGAAAGCGATAAAGACAGTAAAGAGAGAATCAAAGTAATTGAGGATGAGATGGCAGATCTGAAAGAAAAAGCTTCAACTTTAAGGACACAGTGGATGAATGAGAAGAGGGTTATTGATGAATCTAGTGCTCTTCAGGTTGAGATTGAAGAATTAAAGAATGAACTTGATAAGGCTCAGAGGTTGGGGGACTTGTCCAAGGCAAGTGAGATTCAGTATGGAATTCTCCCTGAAGCTGAAACAAAATTGGAAGAGCTGGCAATAGATTTAAATCAATTACAAAACCAAGGATTAAAATTACTTAAGGAGGAAATTACAGATGATGATATAGCTTCGGTTGTAGCTGCATGGACTGGAATTCCTGTTAATCGACTTCAGGAGGAGGAAAAAGATAAGCTTGTTAGAATGGAAGAAAGGCTTGCAGAGAGAGTGGTCGGGCAATCTAGTCCGATCAAGGCTGTGTCTAATGCGGTTCGAAGAGGTAGGGCTGGGCTTAGTGATGAAAATAAACCTATTGGTTCGTTTTTATTTTTAGGTCCTACTGGAGTTGGTAAAACTGAACTTAGTAAGGCACTGGCCGAATTTTTATTTGATGATGAAAATGCAATGACTCGAATAGATATGAGCGAGTATATGGAAAAGCACAGTGTAGCGAGGCTCATAGGAGCCCCTCCAGGCTATGTTGGTTATGAGGAAGGGGGGCAATTGAGTGAAGTTGTCCGCAGGAAACCATATTCTGTTGTTCTTCTTGATGAGGTTGAAAAGGCTCATCCCGATATTTTCAATGTACTCCTTCAAGTATTGGATGATGGAAGGATTACAGATGGTCAGGGTAGAACTGTTGATTTTCGAAACACTGTTCTTATAATGACAAGTAATCTAGGCAGTGCTGAAATTTTAGATGAACAAAATCCAGAGCAAAGAGAGGCAAAGGTAAAAGAGGTTCTAGGTAATTATTTTCGTCCTGAGTTTATAAACCGTATCGATGAAAAAATTATTTTTGATCGTCTTGGTGAAGACGATATTTCTAAAATCATAGAATTGCAGTTATCATTAATTGATAAGAGGTTAGATAAACAGGGTTTAAAGATTAAAATTAGTCCTGAGGTAATTGAATTCATATCCGCTGAAGGGTATGACCCGATCTATGGAGCGAGGCCATTGAAGAGGGCTATTCAAAGGCATCTTTTAGATCCATTGAGTATGAGTCTACTCAATGGTGAATTTGAGTCTGGAGATACCATTAACGTTTCTCTTTATTCAGGAAACTTGAAGTTTGATAAAAGCTCCCAAAATGGAGGAATAAAGAATAGCAAATAAAGCAAAGAAGTCTTTTCGTTTGGATTTGCTTGTTTTATTAATCAATTAGTTATGAAAAATCAAAGGCCTTATATTATTGCAGAAAATAATTGGCGAGATATTAGTTCTGAGAATTTTGACTTAGCCGTACTTCCATGGGGAGCAACTGAAGCTCATAATTATCATTTACCTTATGCAACTGATAATATTCAGTTAGAAGCCATAGCAATTGAATCGGCTAGTAGGGCCTGGTCCCAAGGTTCAAAAGTTGCTGTTTTGCCTTGCGTTCCTTTCGGGGTAAATACTGGGCAGCTAGATATACCATTTTGTATTAATATTAATCCTTCAACTCAAGCGGCTATTCTCATGGATATAATCCATTCGTTAGAAACCCAAGAAATTAAAAAGGTGGTGATTTTGAATGGTCATGGAGGTAATAATTTTCGACAACAGCTCAGAGAGTTACAGGCTAAATTTGGTTCTCTTTTCTTATCAACAGTGGATTGGTTCAAAATAATTGACCCGAAGACTATTTTTGATAATCCAGGAGATCATGCTGATGAGGTTGAAACTAGCTTAATGATGCACATAGCTCCTGAGCTTGTGGGTGATTTACAAACAACGGGAGATGGATCCACTAATCCATCTCGAATTGCGGCGATCAGAGATGGTTGGGCTTGGGCTCAAAGGGATTGGCTGAAGGCAACTAATGATACGGGATCAGGGGACCCATCAATGGCCTCTGCAGAGAAAGGTGAGAAACTTCTTAATGAATTATCTGATAAGCTTGCCTCTTTTTATGTTGATTTGGCGAATGCCGACATAAATGACCTCTATCAAAAAAATTAAGAAATTCTTATAATTGAATTTTTTTACCGTCCTTCTTTGCTGGAGGTATAGGTTCAATTTTTTTGCCTGGTTTTAGTTGTGGAACCTTTAGACCTGGGCTTCCAAAATTAAAGCCCTCAAAGCTTAAGCCAGATCCCTTAAATTTATTCAGTTGAGTTTTGGCTCTTTCTGGAATCTTATCTTTCTCTTCGTCAGTATTGGCTGGGCCTTCAAAGGTTACCTTTCCGTTGAGATCTTTTGTGATAACAGTGGTCTTTCCATCAACTTTGCGTATTTCTATACTTCCTTCGTCATCATTAAACATCATTGTTTGACTGCTTGATCCAAACATTTGTGCTTTGCCTGGTAAATTATCAAAGCCCTCAAGATTGAACATTCCTTGAAGGTTTTTCCTCATCTGTTCCTGCATTTTCTGTATTTGATCTTGAATGTTTTGATCATTTCCAAAGGGAAGAATATCAAAATTAATTCCGCCGAGGTCTCCGAAATCAATTTGGTTTCCAAATAGTTGATTGTCATTTTCTTCGACGTTTTTTAGATGATTTGGGCGTTCTTTAAATTTTACAGATACTGTTTTCTTTTTACCTCTTTGAATAACAGCCAGTTCGACACTTTCATCAGCTTTATAGGAACTAATAAGTTCACTAAGATTTGAAGGTGACTTAATTTGGGTTCCATTAATTTCGAAAATGATATCGTGTTTTTTTAGCTCCGCTTTTTCTGCAGGACTGTCCGGAACAATGAGCTTTATGGCGGCACCAGTTCCCTCAGGAAGATCAAGTTGAGTTGCAACGATTGGGTCAACTTTTGAGGTGACTATTCCTAGCCAGGCCGGTTTGCTATTCTCCTCTGCAGAGGAAAAAAATAGGCAACTAAAGAAAATGTAAGATGTTACTAAAGTTATAATTCTCATATTCACTGTTTTAGTTTTCATGTTTTTAATTAAGAACCTTTATTTTGATTAATCTGTTTTTATTGGGACATAAAAGAGCCTTTGGCTCGGCACTTTCATTTCGATTAGTGCCCCGTCATTTTTATTTTTCCAAATGAACGAATCTGAAAATTGGTATCTTATTCCTTGATAGGGGATTTTGTCTTCAGAAATAAAGATGTTATCTTCTACGACTCCTTCGAAAATGTTTTCAGTTTGAATGGGAATAAATTTATCGGCTTCACCATTTTCGGGTTGCCCTATAATAGGAGTTGAAGCACTATTAA
>TARA_B100001121_G_scaffold258041_1_pt1 | contig 11337 bp, 21 predicted proteins | sample TARA_B100001121 | Tara Oceans TARA_B100001121 (sample SAMEA2622817) | marine metagenome | biome: marine biome (ENVO:00000447); feature: surface water layer (ENVO:00002042); material: "saline water (ENVO:00002010), including plankton (ENVO:xxxxxxxx)" | depth 5 m
TCTTTTACGTGGGGTAGATGTTGGTTATCTCTTAAAAATCTTAGCTGATCATCAAAATCTTTTTGACTCATGGTGTTCCTAAAGCCCGGAAGTTGTTTTTGTAAATCTGCATAATTGTTAACCCCAAAACCTCTCCAAACAAGACCTTGAAAAAACGCAACACCACCACGTTTCTTTAAATTCAGGAGGGTTTTTGCGTCGACATCAGCTAGATCAATTCCACCAACTTTACTAGTATTTTGATAATCGTAAACTTTTTTAAGACTTTCTACTTCCTCTGCACTTAATTTATAATATGCGGGATATAATGTAGGCTCAATTACCATACCATTAGCCGTTTTTCCGAACTTCATGCAATTTGTCGCATAGGAGGGTAATTGCTGCTGTTCATTAGCAATCTTTGGAAGACAGAAATATTTTCCGTCCTTACTATTATACTTTGCATACACTTCTTGGTTGTACTTTTCTATTTCTGCCTTCGATGCATTTGGGCCCGGTCTCTTAAGATCTTGTTTTTTAGTTGAGGGTGTATCAATATTGCCGTAGTCAATAGCTTTCGGTCGTGCACTTCCTGCACCTTTTCGTAGGTTTTTGGATGCAGCCTTTGCAGCCCGGCTTCGAGCCTTGCTAAGAACTTGTTCATTTACATACTTTCTCCAGTTTTCCATTATTAGTTCGTGTTTCATATGATCACTCTCATTTTGCTGCACCTAGTCTTTTGTTTAAAATTAATTCTGCTCTGTCGGCCGTCTGTCTTATGTTTACGTCAGGTGAGAGTTTTAGAGTTTTAATTGTTTGCTTTGATAAGTCTGTCAGTCTTTTTAGTTGTGCCTCCGCCTCTTTAATTTTTTTACGATTGAAGGTCTTGCGAGCAGCTTTTTGTGCACTCTTTCGCAAAGATCCCGCGCCTCTCGAAAAAACTTTGAGGAACGGGATCAGTGCTAGAACATCTAATATCAGAAACAGTCCAACCCAAACATATCCATTTGGCCAGCTCCATGCTTTGCCTTCTTTCCAGGATTTTTTGAAATCTTTCACACCCGCTTCAATAGCTTCCCAGATAAACGTGAGCTTTACATCAGACATGTCTTTCGCTCTCTTGCCCCGAAGCTGACCAGCATCTTTCATGGTCTTGATCTTGTCTTCAATTTGTTTTAATACTCCCTTCTTGTTCGGATGATCATCGATAGTCATATCTCGTTGTTGCATATTGGCCTTGAAAAGATCTATCTCATAAGCCCTTTGCTCTTCCTCTGTAGGTAGATTCTTATCTTCGGGGTCAATATCAAGCATGCCGCCATCGGGGTGGCTAACGTCATAAAGGGGACCAGCAGCAATTAGCGCAATTTCTTTCGATATGAGCATAAAAGTTTTTGTTGCAGCTTCAACATATTCGTATTCAATAAACTGACTCATCATACTTTTTACACTTTCTCTGTGTTGTTTTGATAATTTTACAGCACCTTTGGTGTCACCACTTGCAGCAGTCGCCACAATAGCGTCAGCACTAAAGCCCCCGCCACGATCAACCGGATATTCTTTTAAAAGATATTTCCTCCAGTTTTCCATTATTAATTCGTGTTTCATTTTTTTCCTTAAAAAGCTTGACGTAATATAAATAGTGTTTAAATTAACTATATGGCTGATTTGCCGACAGGAATTCAGCTATAATAGATGTAACTTGCTTAATAAGGAGGAATATAAAATGAATGCAATTACTACATACCGACCTGGTCTACTGGGCCACCAAGTTATCAACGAGGTGTTTGATAACTTTTTCAACGATAGGGATCTGTTCTCTAATGTTCTCAAGCAATCCACAAAGGGTTATCCCGTTGCCGACATTTATCGAGACGACGATGGCTCTACAGTATTGGAGTTTGCCCTAGCGGGGTTCAAGAAGAAAGAACTGTCCGTGGACATTCAGCCTGGGAAGAGAACGATCACTATCACTGGCCAAGTTGACGAGAAGAACCCAAAGAGACAAAGGATTGCTCGCAGGAACTTTACAAGAACATTTGTAAACTATGATGATAATCTTGACTTGGAAGAAGCAGAAGCTCAGTTTGAAAATGGTCTATTGACTGTTAGAGTTCCGCAGCGGCCCGAGGCCCAACCTTTGACTATTGAAATCAAATGATTTGGGGGAGCTTTTTAGCTCCCCTTTTCTTTTTCCCGTTGACTATTTATAGTAAAAAGGCTATAATACTACTATGAATTTCAACAACACATGGCGAAACTACGTCAACCAACGTCCAAAATCAAAAGGTCGCCTTCTCGGAGAGCAGATTATCCGACAGTACAAACTCATTGCAGAAGGCAAGAAAGACGACGCAAAGAAGATAGCACCAATAGCTAATCATTTTGGGGTGATAGACGTCATGGTTCAGCAGTTACGTAATTTGTTTGGCGACAAGGGTGTGGGAAAATACATTATGTTTTGCGCCCGAGAGATAGAAGAGGCCTATAAGATAAATTATATAGCATCAAAAAACAGAGATGGTGATGTGACATATAAATTAAGCCCACGAGCGGGAATGGTTTCTATAACCAGAGTCTTTGAAGAGATCCTTGGAGCAGTGAGACAATTCCATACAGTTCAGAACAGACTTGAACAAAAAGATATAAACAAATACACGCTTCGTTCTTTACGTAGGACGATAGATAACCTACCAGAGTCTGAGACTGCAAGAAAGAAAAGGATGCGAGATAAAGTAGAAGCAGAGAAGAACTCTGAACTTATTTACCTTGGAAACGGAATTCATGCGGTCCGCCCACTCACAACACAGGCCAGCTGCTTCTTTGGTCACAATCCAAGGCTAACTACGTGGTGTATCTCTACTAAGTCAAAGAGAAATTACTTTGACCAATACACCAAGGAAGAGAGCAAGGCATTTGTGATGGTTCGGTTTTTCGGTATTCCAGAAAAAACAGACAACCACATGATCACCTTGCAGTGGTCAGGCCCTGGTGAACCTGAGTTTGAAATGTGGTGGGATGGCCCTAGAAACAGATCACAAAACCCAGATGATTTGATGGATGTGTTCAGAGAGCATGTTGACGGGCTTTATGTGCATCGAAGAGGCGGAGAAGAGTATTCGGTTGACTATAAGATAACGCTAGATGCAGAAGAAAGGGAAGACTTAGCAAGAGAACTACATGATGCAGTTGTTGACGCCTCTAGAGATGCTGTGTTTGATAACCCGCCGAACGATCCGATAGATGCCGTCACACCAAAATGCGAAGCAATAGAGGCTGCTTTTGACGAGAAGTCAGAATACACAAGCCTTTGGTGGGAAGCAGACCAAGACACATTTCAGGAAGATGGTTATGTCGGAGTTTATTTTGGGGCCAAGACAGAGATTCAACTTGAGCCAGAAGACTACAATATTCCAGCAGAAGTTATAGACGATCCAAAGCTAGACTATTCCTTTTGGAGACAAGTAGAAAAGAAATGGGAAGAAGCATGCAAAAAAGGCGGCCTTTATGTATTCGAGGAGTATGAACTTTACCCAACTGCCAACATGTCTTATCGAACAGTTCCTGGGGCTATCGTGCTTGAGATGAAGCACGAAGCAGATACTACATTGGGTGGTTACACACTTGAAGGCTTTGAGGAGTTTGCCAGAGACACGCTTGAGATAGAGCAAGAAGATGCGATGGAGAGCAGGAAGTTAGCCATTGCTATTTTACAAGACCAATTTAATGTAACCAACTCTGAACCTTCTGAGCCTTCGAAAAAAGGCGACCAACAAACAGGCTTGCCCGCGGAGGACGAGGTTGGCTTCTCTAATGAGGTTAGCGAGAACGCGTTTTACAAAGATTTAGAGAGGCAGTTACTTGGTGAAGAGAAGGGTAGAACTAGGCAGCGAGGTATTTACAAATTTCATTGCATGGTGGCATATACCCTCACAGCAGAGGGTGACAAAACGAGAGGTTTGGATGACATATTGGCAGATCTTCGAGCCCTACCAAATGTTACGATTGTTACCGTTGCAATCAGAAATCAAAAAATTGCAGAGGGAAGATACATAGCTGGCCTTGCAATTAAATTCATACCCTCAGTCCCAGGGGATATGAATCAACCAGAACAGGTAAAATCTAGAATAGTTAGAGATATTAAGAGGTTGTCAAACGTACAGTCTTTATTTAAATTATCAACAGGGCTTATAAGGATAGAGTAATGAGAAAAACTCCTCAGCAGTTTCGTAGAGAGGGTGTTATACAGATCTTCGATAAGGTCTTGGGAGAATCAAAAACAAAATTGTTCCCGGTCTCAATATCAGCATCGGAATCTTTGGATGATGATTTCACTACAACAGATTTTTCTTTTGAGGAATCGGGTGTAAACCCGCGGATAGTGACTATCACAGACTCAAAAGGTAGAGGCTTTGTAGATGGGCTATTTGAAGGCCTTCATAAACATTATGTCAAAAAGTATCCTAGTATCGAAAAGATAAAACTTGTAGATATAATGGTAAATCCAATTATGAAAGTTAGAACAAAGTTAGGGTCAGATGCAAAAGCATCAATAGTTTTCAGAGTCGAAGTAGACAGTCACGGAATATCAGAATTTCAGCACAAATCCAGATCAGTAATTTATTCCGGCTTTAGTGCTGCATTAAGTGCGTTTCAGTTTTACATAAATTGTGAAAGAGCTTTTTACAAAATTAAATTTGCATGCAACGACGCGTCAAAGAGGAACAGAGGAGACATAATGCAGTCTTGCATGACTGACCTAAGTAAGTTAACGGAGATGAATACGTATGCATAACGAAAGAAAGTTTCACTGGCCACTACTTGCTTCTGCGATTTGCATGGCCGCGGCGTTGTACATATTTAAAAATTATTTTACTATATAACTTGTATTGACCTCTTGTTCTCTAATTATTTGTAGAGGATTTTATATGAGTGTTAATACAGATTTTCCTAAAAATTTAAGTGTTGGGGACTTAGTTACACACGTACTGTACGGTAAGAAATGGATAGGAGTTATAGTATCCTTCAAAAAAGAAGAGGTAGTAAAATCAAATATCAACAAGAGAAAAATAAAAGCACTGGTACAAATCCAACCAGGCACAGAGTTCGAAGGATTTTTTAAACGAACAAATCCGAATGATCGGATAAATGACAACCTAGGCTTTGTGTCGATACACTGGCTTTTTAAACTAAAAGAGAAAGATGGAAACGCTGGACCTACACGGAGTTAAACACAGTCAGGTCGATGAAGTGACGAGAAGTTTTCTTAACTTTATTGAATTACCTTGCCAGATAGTTACTGGAAACTCTACAAAGATGAAAGATATAGTGTGCGCAGTAGTCGAAGAATACGAGTGGTTTTGTTATGAAAAAGATAGTTATAATTACGGAACTTTAATAATTGTGGAGAAAAGAATGTGAAAAATGAAAAGATAAAAAGACAATCCCGAGTACGCGTTCAGCAGCAACTAGAGTTATTGTTTGTATTTTACTGGATTTTTTGTGTTTTCTTTTGGTTGGTAAATTATTTTAAAACAAGAGACTCCATAGAATCTTATTATGACATTCCTCTCATAAGAGAGGCTCATACAAATGATTCAGACAAAGACTATTTGAAAAATAGAAAAAGATATGCATGGATTAAGTTCATAAACAAGGCGCCAGATTATAAAGAGCGCATAAGAAAAGCTCGCAGAAAAAAAGATCAGATGCTTGACAAACCTAGCTAAATCTGATATAGTATATAAACAATCACAGTAAAGGTAACACAATGAACTACGGCTATGCCTGTATCAACATGACATTATCCGAGGTGCCCAAGTCTAAGCGCATCACAACCAACAGATCCATGATCAAGCGAACATTCAAGGAGAAAGGTATCAAGTATGCCTCAGAGCTTGCACTTCAGAATGTCAAGGACTTGATAAAGATTCTTGCGTGGAACGAAGAGAATAACATCCGCTTCTATCGTATGTCCTCTGACATCTTCCCTTGGTGTTCAGAGTACAACTACTGGGAATTACCCGACTACATGGAGATTAAGTATTGGCTGTGCTATGCAGGCGACTATGCCAAGGAGTGGGATCATCGCTTGACCTTTCACCCTGGCCCGTTCTGCTGCTTGGCTTCGCCAAACTTTGAAGTTGTGAAGAAGACATACAAGGAACTCAACAACCACTCTCGTATCTTTGACATGATGGGGTTTGAGCCAAGCCATTACAACAAGATCAACATCCACGTCGGCGGCACATACGGCGACAAAGACAAGACAGCGAAGCGTTTCATTGAAAACTTCTTACGGCCTGGCGGTCTTGACGAGAACACCAAGAAACGATTTACACTAGAGAATGACGACAAAGCCTCCATGTGGAGCACAAAGGATATTTATGACAAGATTCACCACGAAACTGGAATCCCGATTGTTTTCGATTACCATCATCATAGATTCTGCACAGGAGGACTCACCGAGCAAGAAGCCCTCGAACTTGCAGCATCAACTTGGCCTCCCTGGATTAAGCCAGTTGTTCACGTCTCAGAGTCAAGAGCGATTGAACAAGGCGACCCAAAAATACGTAAACAAGCTCATTCAGATTATATCAAAAAACCAGTAGAAAGTTATGGACAAAGCCATGACATAATGTTAGAATGTAAGAAGAAAGAATTAGCTTTGTTGAGACTCAGAGGCACAGCGGCATGAAGGTTGGAGATTTGGTTAAGATAAAAGATATATTCACAGCCCATGGGCTGTATGAATCAGAGGAATCAAAGATTGCTATGATTATCGAAGGTCCGAATGAGGTTAGTAAAATAAAACTATTATTATCAAATGGTAATATTGTCTGGTGCCACACCGGTGAGGTTGAATACATGCCCAAAGATAGGAGATATTTTCAAGAATGAATCACGAAATATCAATAGTTGACGTACAGTTATGGGAGCTTCAAGAGCAGATATATTATGGAGCTTCATGGACCATATTTCTGTTCGCGCTGTATTATATATTTAGAATAGCAAAGTAGAATAAATGCGCATCATACTAATTAGTATAGTATGTATGACTTTGAGAGGGGTGATATAGTTTATATTAGAGACTTTCCATTTGGCAAGCCCACCAGAATACACGGAAAAGTTGTTGGTATCCTTCACGGAGAATATTACAACATTCTATTGACAAATGGACTAAATCAAGATACAATAATAGCATACCAAAGTTACCAACTAATTAGAAAAAAGGATGTTCCCCGTGAAATCAGAGAAGATAAGGAATGGAAGCAGACTGACAACGAAACTTTATAGTGAAAGTCACGATTCAGCTTCAGAATCTACGTTTTTTGAGATAGACAATTTAGATACTAAAACAATAGAACAATCAGAAAATAATTATGAAGAAATTTTTATTAGATTTAGAGAATTGCTAATTGATAAACCTTGGTGTTGTGATAGCAGAAAAGATGTCTTGAGCATGTGTCAAGCGCTTGCAGATAATTTAAGAGAAAATTTACTTATCCGTAAGGAGGATAAATGAAAAAGGGAGAGGCCGTTAGATGTGTGGTGGATTATGACCTTTTCGATTGTGAGAATGTGAACGGAGATGAGGGTTGCTACATAGAATATTCTGAAGCAAATAAAAAACATTTAATTTATTTTCCCGATTGCGGAGAATGGGCAGAGCTTAGTGAAGGTGAATTTGAAAGAGTTAATAAACCAGGATACATACCAAAGAAAAACCAAAGGTTTGTTGATAAGGTATCTAGGCTCAGGATAACGTTGGTAACGTGATAAGTAGAGCGATCATGGCTGTGGGCACAGTACAAATGGGCCTGGCAATATACATGGGATACTTTATACCAAAAGAGTATCATCATTTTTTTGCATTTTCAGCTAGAGATTTCTTTCTAATATCTTTTGTTGCTTTTGCTTTTGGTCTACATGGGGTTTTGAGAGGTGATAAATGAAGGCCAAAGACCTTAGATGCAACAAAATGTACTGGTCAACTCGTTTGGATAAAATAGGAATCTGCGAAGCGTACGCAGATTTTATGGCCTACATGATTTTTATTGACAATAGAGACAATGGATGGTACCATTGTTCAGAATTAAAGGAAGTCAATCATGATAAAAGAAAAACTATTTGATGCTTATTTGTTGGGCTCTTTAATGTTGGGCTGTGCTATTGCAGCACCCTATGTTGTTTATATGCTTGTAAGAGATGAGTTCCATGCGAGAATGTAGATTTATTAGATGTGGGAATAATGTTTATGTCCCGCCCGTCGAAATTTGGCTAGAAGGCTGGACTCGTCAAAGGTGGCTCGAAAGACACTTTAAAGAGCCAGATGTAATAAGAGTGGCCAGCCTTATGTCTTGGGAGTGGTTGGTTGACAAGCACAACATTAGCAGACTTGTTGAAAAGTCTGGAGAATTTGTAGAGGAACCTTATGAAAATAATAAAGCTGATTAAATCTTTATTTGCAAAAAAAGAAACTGAAGAACCAACTCGCAGAAAAAACATTATTGAGCCTGACTTTATTGACTACGATGGTATGGGTAACCAAGGAAGGTTCCTACCTAGAAAGAAAAAATGATCAAGCTTCTAGCCTGGTTCTATTTGTTGTCTGTTGGTTGGGCCATTCCTTTACTTTTTAAGTTGCCGGTCCTCAACAGAGTAACAATCGCAGCAAAAGATATTATCAAAAAGTCTTGACAATCCCACCAAAATAACCTATAATATAAATATAACAAACAATGGAGAAGCAAGTGAGAGAGCTTGATTACAAAGTTGGAGATATGGTTATCCACCCCAAGATGAGATGGAAGGCCGTTGTCCTTGGTTTCGAGAACAACAAATTATTCAATTCAGTTTATTGTGTTAAAGTTATGTATGTTGGCACCTCAAAGCCAACATACGTTTTATCAGATAGGATTAGAAAATTATGAGTGATGCATCAATAAATTATCAAGAAGCATTTAATCATCTACAATATCACGCAGACCATATGAATTTATGGGAGCAAGGTTTCGTAGATTCTTTAGAGCATCAATTCAAACAAAAAGGTAGACTTTCTATCTCACAAGAGAGGCATCTTTTCAAGTTGACTGATAAATATAATATGGACAAGATTCGAGAAGCGCAGCAGTGGGAAAAGAACTACGGACCAGAGCAACGAGATATTGCAATCAAGTGTGCAAAGTATTACGACGCACAGTATCAAGTTTATTTCAAAGATATTGTCAACAAGGTTCTGGGTGATCCCGCTTACCATGTTCTTTCTCTTGGGGAATACAATAAACTCTGCAAAAACAAGTACGCCTTGAAGGTATTAGCTTCGTATGATGCACCGGAAAAGTTTGCAGTAGGTGATATGGTACAGATTCGCGCCAATAACCGCGTTGATATTGCTAACACAGACCAGAAAACTGGTGCCGTTGCAAGAGGTACACGGTCCACATATAGACTTGCCGACAAGACTTGTATGGTTTTAGAAGTAAACGCTCTTCCAATTACCCGAGCCGCAAAGAACTCTAGGGTTTACAAGGTACTAATTATTGATGAGACTTCACCCATTTACGCTCACGAGTCTGACTTAAAGAAGTTACGAAGGAGAAAAAAGAAATGAAACAACAAATTATTGAAGCTATCTCTTTCTTCTATCAGGGTGAAAGACACGTTATCAAGGCAGGAAAATCAGGAAAATTCAGAGTTCCAGTTACAGAAATTGTAGATGGTAATTTGAAAACCCGCGTCAAAGGATTGACAGCACAACAGATGCTGCAACATGATGTAGTGAAAGCTTGCGACCCCACTCTTTATTTGGGAAAAGGAGAAAAACTTAGGGTTTTTCAGGGTGGTGATCCAAGTTACCTACCAGCCCATGTTCAAGGTGTTGCAGAAAAGCACGACGAAGCAAACAAGCCCAAACCTAAACCAAAAAAGAAATCAATACTTGACAAGCCACTTACAAATGGTTATACTAACAGTAGAGATTGGAAACAAGAAACAATAGATATGTATGGATGCTGGCCTTATGACGAAGACTACCACGACTGATTATTTGAACGAAGGCGATCTTGTGTGGGTTTGTCGCCATGGGTACGAAGAATGCACGCCCAAAAGTCTTAGGAGTAGGGGTATAATTACAAAATCTTTACCAGCACCAAATGAGTATTGGTACGAGATTTTACAGACGACACCTAGCGGCACAACACAGATAAAGACGTTTCCTATTGAAATGCTGATAAAGATTGAAGATAATGACTGAAGTATACAATATAAGAATAGGTGACTTGATATGGAATGAGTTGGATGGTGCAAATATCATTGGTCTCGTCTATAAGATGACACCAAAGTATGTGTATTATGCTGTTTGTGCTAGAAACAAGGGTGATAAAGACGGAAATCATTACATTACAAAGGATCACAAAGTAAAGAAAGATAGACTTTACGAAGCAATCAGAACAAATCACGTAGGAATAAGTTATGCACAAGGCACCAATCGTAGAAGAAAGATTAAAGATAACACCGAAGGTGGGTGATATTGTAAGGTTTTACGATCCTATGCCATTCGGCATGACACCGCGTAAAGGCGTTACTGATGTTCGACTAGCTCTCAATCATATGGTCGGTATCGTCACAAAACTTTATCATGACGACAACGATGCTTTGGTTCTACTTAGTGATGGTAGACTTTTTCTTGACAGAGCCGAGTACTTTACGGTATTATAACACTATATGAGACAAAAGATTGACATAGGCGACCTTGTAGAATATGATAAGTATCAGGCCCTCGTGCTTGATCGTAAGACTATCAATCCAAACTACAATACAGAAAGGGTATATCATCCTGATGAATACCACTGCAAGGTTCTTCTTTTGAACTCAGACAGCGACAACGACCAACGCTGGGTCCGCACAAAATGGTTGAAACTTTTATCAAAATCTTCTTGACTTTCCCCTCAAAACCTGTCATAATATATACATAACAATGAAGGAGCGACTAATGAATCCACTTGCAGATAACGTATTTCAAATGACCAACGCCGAGCTTATCGGTCTTGCAAAAAACAGATTCCTCGACTATGAAACACAGGATAAGATTGCGCTGAACCCTTATCGACGAGCGCATATGTATCTTATTGAGAACCCTGGCTTGTGCTCAACTGCCCGCGACATCTTGTGGAACAAGAAAGGCTATGTGAACAAGTTTGAATTGATTTCAATGGGCCACTACAAAGACCAACCGGAAAAGTATCATGAGCTTTACGACAACTATGCAGACAAGGCTTGGAACCGCGGTGGTTCTTATCGTGTATATCGTGCGTTCCTTGGTGGTTATGCTTACGGCTTGAGTTATGGTGCACTACC
>TARA_B100001121_G_scaffold284082_1_pt1 | contig 11336 bp, 9 predicted proteins | sample TARA_B100001121 | Tara Oceans TARA_B100001121 (sample SAMEA2622817) | marine metagenome | biome: marine biome (ENVO:00000447); feature: surface water layer (ENVO:00002042); material: "saline water (ENVO:00002010), including plankton (ENVO:xxxxxxxx)" | depth 5 m
GCGCACCAACCCGTGACAAGTGCACATAGCCAGGGCTACCCAGCCGCGTTGGTCGTGACAAGTGCACACGCGATGCCGCTGAGCTAGCCGGATGTAAATTCCCCACTGCGGCGGCCCTCAGCCCGCTGCTCGAAGCGAAGCTCGCGTCCGGCGCAACCCTCGGCGGGTCGGCCGGGCGTCCGTGCTCTGTCGGTTTAGCCGTGGCATCCCTTTTCGAGAAGAAGAAGGAGGGAGGTCCATGCGAACACCATACCGTGACTCTGTCCTAGCCCGACGAATGGGTCCCGGAGGAGCGGGAGCGACTAGGGGGTCGCGCGCCGTGTAAAACCCGAACTCGAGCCCGCTGAGAAAATGGGTCGCTATGACGCCGGACTCTTCATGCACGCGGACGCAATGGTTGATCGACGCTTGGGCAACGTGGCAAAAAATCGCCAGACGCATGTGTTAAAAAAGCAATGGGTCGGGCACATGCAATGGGGTATCGAAACCGGAGATAGTATCGAAAGTGTCATGGCGGAACCGTCTCTTCTTCCTATAGACCTACGCAACGCAGGGCCATCATGATACCCCGGGGCCGGTACTCCCGAGTCTCACAGTCGCAGGTGGGGGCCAAGCAAAGGGCCTTAGGCGCGGGCGTGGTACGATGAAGTCTGGACAATAATTATGTCCAAACAAGAGCCTGAAAAGTGGCTCCGAGTCCAGAGGGTGACTCGGAAGTTAGGGGGGCGGCATCATGATCTCCGAGTCCGCGTCGGTAGTGCATTTTAGCTTGGCTTTTAGTATTATTTTGGCATCATTCCAGCCTAATAGCCATCATGCGCGCCAAGGATGCCTCCAAGGTACCGTGACAATCGTGACATTCTACTTCTAGTAGCATGCGTGCTAGTTGTGTAGAGTTGTACCTGGCCATGTAAATGCTACCTCCCGGCTGGGAAGAGCGTAAGGATTCCATAGGGCGCATTTTTTTTGTGGATCACAACACGCAATCCACATCTTGGAAGCGACCACCGCCAAATGTCCAAGAACCTGATGATCACTTAATCCACCATCTTCAGATGGAAGGTGACATGATTTCACCGACGCAGAGACCTGTTCAACATGAGATCAAAGGCTTAGATGTAAACAATAGCGTCTTTGTAAATCCAATAGTATCTCCGAGCTTACATTACAGTCCTTCAGGATTTAGCAGAGCAGCCACCTTCACCAACTTTTGAAGGTTCTCTCCGTGTGCGCAAGGAATTAAGAGGCCTAGGTTGGCGCCAAGTCTATGCTCGGGCACGGGAGCAGAGTCATCCATTCCTCCTGGTTCAAGTTTAGAATTTAGGTTTGCGGAACAGCGCTAGAGGTGTATCCAAATTCATTATGTACTAAAGTAGAAGTATGCATTGAGCTCAAAAGTTCCACATTACACGAGTCTTCAAGTCAAGGGAAGATCCGATCAATGAAGAACCAGATATTCCGTTGGAAGATTTTCCCCGCCAGCAATTCACCACAATCTGCAATCCCTGGTGATTTACTGCAGTGCTTGGCCTTTTTTTAAATCATTGTATGCATAAATGATAGGCAAAGATAAGTTCGAGTTTGCAGCAGCGAATGATCTGGAGCGCGCCACGTGGTTGGGCTGGTGATACAACGGTGTCCCATTCATGCATGCCGGGCTGTTGGATGGCTCGCTTTTGTGTAGGTGCGTCGTGGTAGGTGCTAAGTTCCCATCATCTGCCGGACTAGTTGCCAAAATATTTAAGCCGCTTCTATTGTCCCCGCCCAGTCCAGCAAGAGAGCAGGCGCTTAAAGCTCTTTCCAGAAAACTAGGTGCCAGCGAAAACTCGCAACCACCGTCTGACATACTGGCCAGGACTCTTGGCTCATCCGGGGTCCTCGCCCTGGTGGCGAATTGCCTCGAGGAAGTACCTGGACAAGAGCCAGCGGCAAGATGTGTATACTTTGCAGCAATCGCAGATATACATGCAGCGCGAACTCTGGTGGCTATTTCAGCCCAAATACGGCTGCTACCATTGCTAACATCACCAAATGACAGTCTGCAAAACTGGTCTGCAGCTGCACTGACCCCAATTGTAGCCAGCGATCCTCACAACGCAACCAAATGCATCATTGACGATGGCGGCATCTTCACAGTAGTTGCCTTGTTATCCTCATCATCATCGGCGGTGAGATCACACGCCTTGGCTACCCTTGTTGCCCTATGCTCTGCTTCCATTGAGGCCGCATGGCCCAAAGATTCTTTTGGGGTGGGTGATGCTGGGGTTTTGTTGAACAGTTTTGTGGAGGGGGCTATTGACGCAGGCATATGCCATTCCCTGATTCCATTACTTGCTGGAACAGAAGCCAACATCGCAAGTACTGCTCTGGAAATCATCACTGCATTAAATCACACCAGTTTGAATTTTCAATCGTCTTTACGACATGAGCTTGGTAGTGACAGAAAATATATCGCTGACCTTGTTGCTGCTTGCGATGATTCAAGTCTGATCTCCTGTGCTATTCATGTTCTGGCAGATATGTGTTATTACATCGATGAGGAGACTGGAGATGAAGACAATGCCAAGGAAGTGGCTGCCTGCAAAATGACAACAAAGCAAATCTATGCTGTTGGTGGTCTCCGCGTGGCTACCATGGCCCTCACCACCAATACCAATAGAAAATCTCATTTTTCGACCCTACTCACTATAGCAGCACAAAAAACGCAAGGCCGGGGCAGGACTTTTGATGACTCGCACCATGATGCTGGTGCTCGGATTATTGCAGCCATCATATCCTGCGTGCCCGATGCAATTGATGCATTCACGGACCTAGGGCAGGTACTTTCTGCACTTTCCTCTACAGTTGCATTTGAGCTGGCACCATCCCTCGAGACACCAGAACAACAGCCAAGAGCACTGGCTGCCCTCTCTGCTCTTATTAGCTGCATATGCGCCTGCGCTGCTCGTCGTGATGCTGGTGCTGCTATTGAAGTAGCACAAGTTGGGCTCCTTGAGCTGATTACTACACGCAAATTTCTGGACGTGCGTCTTGTCTGTGATTCAGATTACACATCCATCCATAGCTTAATTGCAGCACGTGCAGCCACGCTCGTGCATATCTGCATCCATGCAAGCTGGTGCGGTGGTAATGATGGAGCGTTGTTCATTCTTGCACTGGTGGGACCTCCAAATGGCCGATTGCTTGCGAGACTGTGTGATCTTCTTGATGGTTTGGCAAAAAATGAGCTCCTTGTGTCGGATAGTCCTAGCATTGCTACTGTCAATACACTTACAACTGCAATCTTGCTAGCGCTTGGTTCTCTCTGTGGTGCGGCAAGACCATTTGGTGAAATGCCACATCCATCAGAAATTATATGCAAGCGGGACATATCACAGAACCCTGGATCTTGTTTGGCTCTTGCTATGAGCCTTGCGCATGAGTCTTTGGTACTACAACAAACAGAAAAACGACGTGCAGCAGCACGTCTACTTGGTGCACTTCTCCGCGGAAACCGACATTCTTGGTCACTTTGTTGTAGAGAAGATATTGCAACTCACGATCCTACAGAAGTCATTGGCTCAGCGCTCGCACATGCAGGGTTGGTAGAAGTTACGGCTAGGTGTCTTGGCGACAGCGATGCCACCGTCCGTGCAGATGTACTTGATGCCTTTGCATCTCTCTTTGCGCACATAACAAGTCTAGGTCGTGATATTGTACTTGGTGTCGCTGCACTGGGGAATAATTTGGCACACGGCTTTGTTGCTTCAGATGCCATTCATAAGCACGCCGCAGTAGGGAGCGTTCAAAGCCAATTTGTGCAGCTACGAGGTGCCATTGCTGTTGAGAAAGCATTAGGTATACTAAATTCTACGTGTCGCGGGGGCTGTCTTGTAGCTTGTGATGAAATTGCTTGTTCACCGGACTGCCGGGGTGCCCTAGTTTCTCTCTCGCGAATATCACTGTGTGTAACCTCCGACTTTGCGTTGCGTTGTTCAGCCTTGTCTCTCTCTAGTATTACTGCCCTCGCTGCTGATTCAGAAGACAGGGCAATAGCCCTCGCAGGTGCTGGTGCATGCGAAGCTGTGGCATGTATTCTTATCACTGCGATTAAAAATAAAGATCAAATTTTGGGCATAATAGAGCATGAAGCGCTCGGTGCTCTGTCTGCACTCGCTACATATCCAAAGCCGCGAATGAGCCTGGCCACTACAAAAGCGCCAGTTTTCCATGCTCTATTTCTCGAGGTTCTGAAATTTCAGGACACGTGCGGCTTTAAGCTAGCACGTATTGCTCTTTCAGTGCTCCTTCACTTTACACACCCTATCGATATAATCAAAACACCACAGACTACTGTCAAGCTTGCTGCTGCCGCAAAACATACTGGAGCAATCGGTTCTCTTGCATACGCATTGAATGGGGGCTGGACTTTGGATTGCATTGATGTTTCGGAGAATAATTTTGTGACACGTAGTGCACATCAGATTCTCACTGCCATTGCCAATGCACCAAATATTTGTAGTACTGGTCACCAGGTTGACATCAATGATAGAACGAACAGAGACCATGAAGCATCGTTTCTTTCGTCAATCGAGATAGTCAGCAGCGATCGCAGGAGTTATTTTGAGGAGCGCTACAAGTCTCGGTCTCAAGAGCTACATCTTCTTGCTCCAAATAGGACATTTTGGCCGGTGGGTGAGGTAGATGTAGCTGCTCTAGTCTCACTGATCGCCACAACAATGAAATCAGATGACCCAGCTGTCGTATCAGCACACCTAGCAGCGGTTGACCGAGCATGTGTAACGCTGAAGGAGCTAATAAAAGAGGATATTTTGGGTTGTGTTGCTGCAAAAGTCATCCAGGCCGGTTTACTTGTCCATCTTCTCTTGCTGGCACCCAACTCAGCCACCGCTGCGGATTGTCTTGTTGCACTATGCAAGGCAGGAGAGCTCCACAGGCCCCTTATGCTTTCTGTACCAACAGCACAGACAATTGACTACGTTGATACTCTAGGTCGCATGCTGTGTGCGACCCCAGAAAGCACATCGCAGGCAGGCACTGACGTAGATTTAGCCCGAGCCTCTTTGAAAATGCTTCGTATCATATGCTTGGATTCTAGTGATGCTATTCTTGCGTTAGCAGTCGCTTTTGCAGCTCGAGGGATGATATCATCAGTTGTTACACGCATTACTGCCATAGTAGCCCTAGAAGTATCAGGGGTAATGGCAAATAAGAAACAACCGAGGGTTTCATTTCCCAATACCCTGGTATTGCTCTGTATTCTCATTCCACACCTGCTAGGCAAAGTGAGTAGTCTGAGCGACTTATGCAGTGCTACCCAGGAGATTTCTATGAAGCCTGGAGTTAATCTTGGTTCAAAAACCATTGTGTTGCTCGTAGAGAAACTGGCAGTTGACGGCTTCAAACTTGCTAGCTGCATGCGGACTATAACGCACTATGGTGCAATGGGCTTTGTTCCGCTGCTTGATACTGCTGCTCTGGGCGCTGTTGCAAAACTGACTCCTCTTTTGCTCAGAGTGTTGCGCATTCTCCCGGAGGATGACGTACGAGTACGTGCACGACGTCTCATTGCTGCTGTAATTACCATGAGTCCAAACACAACATCTCATATCCAGGGCGCGAGCACTGTGGAGGCTGCAGTCAAGCTGGTTGTGAATTCCACGGGAGAAGTGTGTACAAACGCCGATGTGACACTTGGCCTTCAAATTCTGTTTTCCCTTCTGAATAAAAATGGAGCACATGCTGCCCATGCTATTCTCTTACATGAAAACTTGCTGGCCCTCCTCCAGGCGCAAATCACTTGCGCGACAGTTCCACCTGACATTGGACCTTTTGCTTTTGAAGCTCTTGCGTTGATTGCTGAGCTTTCCAGTGCAAGTTGGGATGCCTGCGGCTATATCGCCTCAAAGAGAGCCTTCATTCGATCCCTTACAATGCTAGCAATGCGCAGGAGGCCTTTTGAAGATGCTGTCCCCCACGGCAACCCAGCAAGCTCAACACCTTTGCAAACTTGCTGGCCATATATGCTTGATGTCGCTGAAAGTGCTCAGCTAGTCTTGGCCAATGCATCTAGTGGGGCTCTCGCTCAACGCGATGCTATCGTCAGGGTCCACGGAATCCTCAATTCTGCGATTACTGCCCTCAGAGCTTCAAAGACAGATAGAACGCAGGCCGCTGCTGCACGACTTCTTGTAGCTATTCTCCGAGCACGCAGTATGACTAACCTTAGGGCCAATACTGCTAAAGTCATAATGCTGGCGCTGAGGGATGCCTTTGTCAAAGTTATCAGAACGCGACAAGATCACACCGATGCTACTGTCCTCCTGCTTTATTTCCTAGAAGTTTTACATGCCCTGTCGTGCCACCCTGAGGGTGTGAAGGCCCTTAGATCACCGGGCCCAGTCGCACTTTTGTGTGCATTATTGCAAATGACTGCAGGAGAATGCTATCATGTACATGTGTACATTTCCGAGGTGCCTTTATCCTCAAGTACATGAGAACTGACATTTGTGGATGTAGGCATGTGCATCACAGATCACTAGCATGTGTTTTGACCCATATCACCTGAAGATTATGACATATCAATGTATCACAACAATGATCGAAGTTCTCAAATGTGAACACGCCTGCTCATTTCTTCGACTTCAGTGCATTAATATCCTTCACTATATTGCCCGTATTGAGCCTCAGCTTGTCAATCACACGAGCGGTGTCTTCACATTACGGATGTGTACTCGAATGCATCGTTTAGGTGCTTGTTGATACTGAAAGCGCGAACTCTATACTTTGGTTAAGCACCAGCAAAGGGGTCGTTGAACAAAGCACCAGGTACCTCGCCGCTGCACTCACGCTAGACTTTGATGGCGAGCTCTGACGTACACTAATCTTGGACAATTGCAACCACCACTCTGTTGACCTTGAAAATACTGAAGGCGAAAGGGGAACTGGAGAAGACGAAGAATTGCACCCAGCACTACAACGTGCTTTGCATGCTCATTAGCGTTTATGGACGCAGTGCGTGCTAACTGAATCTGGGTCCGAAGGGTAAGCATGCAAGGGATTCTAGCTTGGAGTCAGTGAGAGTTAAGCACCATAGGCAGTCTGCTATGGGCCACTAGCGAGCCCAGGACGGGCCCCGGGCCCGGAGGCCTTGAACCCGGGTGCGGAACGGATCGGCGCAGAGCTGGTAGCCCAAATAAAAACCCGCGCGAAACCCAGTTTCACGTCCTGACGGGGGGGGCATCCCTTTTCGAGAAGAAGAAGGAGGGAGGCACATGCGACCACCTCAGGCTTACTCTGTCCTAGCCCGACGGATGGGTCCCGTGGGAGCGGGAGCGACCGGGATCTCTTCCGGGGGTGTAAAACCCGAACCCACGCGGGCGAACCAGGGCTGCGACTGCCGCAAAGTTATGCTATTACGCCAGGCCACGAGAATTTTCCCCGGCACTGGCACATTTTGATGAAGGACAAATATCCGAATCTAGACAGAACGATTACCTCTGAATCTAGTAAGAACACGGGGCTTACCCTGGAAAGAGGTGGAGTGCAATTAACAGTACGGAATACCCCCTTCATACCTCTTTGCTTACTTTCACCCGGCCAAGGTTTCGTGCGTATCCGCCTATCAAACGCCTCAGGTTGTTGCTGGTATCCCGCATTGAGAGAAAAGCCGAGAGTGTCCCGCATTCCAGGCGCCCGTGCAGCTCCCTAGGTCCTGCGGTCGTTGGGGCTAGTGGCATCCAGGCTCACTGGCAGGCTCTGGGTGGTTCAAGTGTGCTGCTCAAGAAGAGGCAGCGCAGAGCGTCCGAGTGACCGAAGTCGCCTCTGAGTCCGAGCGCGTGCATCGTCCCTCGCTACGACACGCGGCCGCTTTTAAGTTCGGCTGGGGCCCGGCGGCTGGCGGTGCCGGGCGTGGCGGGTAGGCGCCGTCAAGTTCCTTGTAGATAATGAAGTGTCAATACCACATCCCCGACCCCCGCCCGGGCGCCAATTTAACGTTGATTAGACCCTCGGACCACTGATAATTAAGAGCAATCACTAGTGTGGGGCGCTTCGCCGGCAACCGAGGCGCAAGCTCGAAAAACTGTCTAGGCGGTTTTCAGAGCGCAACGCACATTTAAATACTCTAAATTAATTCACCACGTCGTAGTCGTCCGCCGCGCGACACACGCCACACAGATACACGCGAAGCCGTACGCACGGAAGAGGTGGTCGCGCCACGCCTGCGGCGGCAGGAGACCTCAGTGTCGAAGCAGTAGTCCAGCAGCAGCTCATCACCCGCGGGGGCAGTTCGCGTAGCAATAAGGGAACGCCGTCCGTCGTCGTCGCTCGCAATTCGCGCTCGTAGACGTGGCAGCGGCCCTCGTGCTCCACGGCCTTCGGGCGCCCCCGCGCCATGCTTTTTGGCATTCCATCGAGGAAAACTTGAAACAGGCGCGTTTGCGCATATGACGCGCGCTATAGGTACCTGGAAGCCTTCGGATGACCAAATAGGGATTTCCGGGATCCGGAGTTTTAGGCACTCCGTAACCAAAATCGCCCGCGTACCAGTGAGAGTAGTTAAGCGGTCATGGACGCTAGGCTCAACTTTGCGATGGCGAAGTGGTGCACGCGGGAGAAAGGCTCTAAGGGAAAACCCTAAGAACGCACCAGTGATTCAAGTTGGACTTGAACTTTGACTCGGAACGTACTACCAGGATCGGCCCTCGTTCGACACCGCCTTAGTGCTTCATGTTCTACTAGTGCTTCAAGTTATAGTAAATATTAGTTTATATAGTTTGAAATTAGACTGCCAGCGGAACCGAGCCAACCCGGATGTTCATTCACATTGGGAACGCCCCGCCGGCGGAATCGCACTCGGAGGGGTCGACGCTGGCCCGAAGACCTGCGCCAAAAAACTTACACCATCAGATTTTTTTAACCCTCACCGCTTGCCATTCAAGCATAAAATTTGCTGGCTGTATATCAGTGCATGGTTGAAAGAAGCATGGCAGTGCCACGACACCTACGAATCTCGCACAATTAATTTTAGCTTTTGAAAGAAAATGACCAGGGGCTCGTCCCTGGACACCGCTTCAAACGTCCAATACTCTGAGCCCTGAGCGCCGCATCTGACTTCACAAGAAATTACGAAAGACGGTCGCTCGCGACTTCCTGTTCTTAAGGGATACAAATACAACGGACAAGAGTATATGCCTTTAATCGATTTCTTTTTATTGTCAACCGGCTTGAAGTGAATTACGGGCATAGAGCAACAAAGCTCCATTGGTATCGGCTCAGTCAAGCAGCTGTTGTCTAAATCCCATCGAGCCCCTTCGAGGAAGAGCCCGTGACAATATGAACCATCCTTGGCATATTGTGCAATAGACGTAGCTGGGGTGTTTATGATGGGAAACTCCCAGCTCAGAGAGTCTATTGCGATGCCATTTTTGCGAGCTGAAGTTTGCAAGACAGCGGTCAGAAAACCCGTGGGATAAGTAAAGCCAGGCAGCCAAAAACATCGGGGGAGAGCCTCATTGATCCATTTTTGTAGGGCACTTATTCGACACACCTATGGCAACATGATACAGCCGAATAACCAATAATTATATTAAAATTAGATTGACACTTTCTTCAGGAGAAGAAGCGGAGGGATTACGAGATCTCGCATCCAGGGGGTCAACGGTTTTAGGCTTGGATAACACGTTGACCATGCGCGGGGAACCTGTATGTTATTCGATAATTCAAGCGGGCTAACGTGCGATTGACGCTGGTGGAGCGACTTTGAACTCAAGCACAGCTTCTAGTATCTCTTCTAGCTCTGGCGTCACAATCACCAGACCCTGAACACCTAGTTCCGAGGCCTTCAGTGTCTGATGCAAAGTCAGCAAAAGTATGTTGTATCTATCTACTTCCTGGTATAGCACCTACACACCACTTGCTTATCAACAAATAATGTAGGCATGATTTGATTAATTAAGGCTCTGTGGATCCTAAGGGAATTTTTTGGGGTGGCAGTTTTCATGGGTTCAGGGTCTGCCCTCGGCCCTATACCCCTTCTCACAGCTGCAGCATCAAAAGATGGAGGCACTTCCTCCTGCATCAGATGGCAAATTCGTAGAATCTTTTGCTCCTTGCTTTCACCCCCAGCATCAATTACTTTCGGTTGGAGTGAGACAATCGTGTCAAGTAGCGTACTTGAGTCCTCTATTTGCGACGCAATGTCAGCATTCGCATGCTGACCGAATGCAAGTGCGTTGTCTAATTGAGGGAATGTTTTTATGGCTAGCTTTGCGCTAGCTAGATCTGCATCATTTGGAATTATGTATGGGCTATCTGACAGTTGCGGCGCAAGATTGAACTCGGTCTGGGGACTGACAGCCTGCTCACAAAATAGCTGGGTTATGTAAACATTGACAAGTCGTCGATCCATGGCGTCAGTGACACGACCACCATAGTTAGCTTCGGCAATGAGGTATCGCATCGCATCGAACCTGTGTAATAATTCTCTTCGTGTGTTGAAATGAAAACACGCCCCAGAAATTATTGAAAAAAAAACACAAGTGCCAAATGGGCAATTCAAGTTCATGGACGGTGTTTCATCTGGATATTCATCCAAGAAAACAATGACTATATCATGACAGATACTATAGTCCGATTCATTGAACTCGTATGGTACGTTGAAGCCTAGGCTTTTGAATTTGCGTCGCTCTAGGAGGAGCGCGTGGAACCAGCATAGCGAAAAGAGCAATCTTTGATATTTTAAGCGCTGCTGGCATCTTCCGAATTGTTCCTCGCCCACTAGATTGTATAGCTTAAGCATATTGGCTCGAAGCCCACGTGGAGGTTCCGTGGTCATTTTTATGCCACGCTGTAAGATGGCTATCGGAAATTTAGGACTCGGGCTGGCCGAAAGCCACAGTCTAAAGTCGCAATGTGGTGCGTGTGGCATGTCTTCGGTCATCGCGCAGTACTCAGCGATTCGTTTTTCCAACTCAGGCATCCAACTGAGCATAAGGTGACTATAACAAAGTTAAGTGCGAATTTGAGGTACGAATAACACAAGTCGACGCACCAATTAGCAAGAAATACCCACGAGCCGCTTCGAAGCCCCAGATTCATTAAGCTCATTGCTACCGGCGCTTGTCCCTGCCCAAGGGCGCATATGTCTACATTTGTGCTAAGATCGTTTGCTAGAGATTTGACCTGTGCTGTTGGGTCTACGCCAGGGGAGAGCACGAATATGAGTGGTGTTCGATGATTGGATGATTGAAAAATGGCCCTAAGGTCAAACGGGGGCGGATCAGCGAATTGCGGACCCAAGTTTAATCTGACAAAACGACTTGCGCAAAATAGTA
>TARA_B100001121_G_scaffold104088_1_pt1 | contig 11325 bp, 10 predicted proteins | sample TARA_B100001121 | Tara Oceans TARA_B100001121 (sample SAMEA2622817) | marine metagenome | biome: marine biome (ENVO:00000447); feature: surface water layer (ENVO:00002042); material: "saline water (ENVO:00002010), including plankton (ENVO:xxxxxxxx)" | depth 5 m
GATGAATCCAACATTGGAGATGATCAATCAACAAATCATTTTGCTACCATGTCTGGCTCAAGAAATTTCCGATATTGGTTTAAAAGCGGTTTTGCATTTTCTCTTCCCCTAATTGTTTTCGCTATCTTTGTATATCTAACTTACAAATATATACTTTAAAAGCGTAAATATTATCATATCTTCTTAATTACTATGGCATGAAGAAAGCAAAGACAATATTTCAGCCAAACCATGATCAGTTTCAAAAGCAGCTGCATTCCAATCAACTATCTTTAAAAGAAAAAATCGCAGATTTAGAGAAAATTGTTTCACACTGCGATCTTAACAATTCACAAAAACCTAGGTTTAAACATCACGCTAGTGTGAATGATTATTCTCAGCGATTGAGTAGATCTCAGATTTCTTTAATAAGAGCTCAAAACAGAAAAAATTTTGTTAATTTTATCTTAGCGCTACTCTGCTTTTCAGTAATTTCATTTTTTATAATTATTGCATTATAAAAGAATAAGTTCTGGATTTTCTTTATCTTTAGTTTAATCATCAAATTCTAAATGAGTGATAGTAGTATTGATGTTAAATATGTCGCCAACTTGGCGCGCTTGGATTTAAACGAGGAGGAAATACAAGACTTCACAAGCCAGTTAAATGATATAATTTCATTCGTTAAACAATTAGAACGCGTAGACACAACTAATATAGAACCAACTTCTCATGCCAGCGCCGTAGTCGATGTTATAAGGGAAGACAAACTAAGAAAAGGGATGGGGAGTGATGTTGCTTTAAAAAATGCTCCGGATCAGAGCAATCAACAATTTAAAGTTACCCGTGTTGTAGAATAATGAGCAGTTCAATTGGATCTCTTACTATATCACAATTAAAAGAAGCTTATCTTGAAGGTTCTCTAAGTCCTACAGATGCAATTTCAGATCTTATCAATGAAATTGAGGCCCGTGACTCAGATATAGGAGCATATATTTCAATAGACAAAGATTCAGCATTGGAGGCAGCAAAGAATGCTGATATTAACAAGCCCTTAGGTGGTATTCCAATTGCAATTAAAGATTTAATAAATGTCGAGGGACAAAATTGCTCTTGCGCATCTCAAATCTTAAAAGATTCATACACCTCTACATATGATGCGACAGCTATATCTAAGTTAAAATCAAATGGAGCAATACCACTAGGGCGAGTCAATATGGATGAATTTGCAATGGGTTCATCCACAGAAAATTCGGGTTTCCATATTACAAAGAATCCATGGGATTTAAGTCGGACACCTGGTGGTAGTAGCGGAGGCTCAGCAGCATGTGTTGCCAATGGCACAGCAATTGCTTCACTCGGCTCAGATACAGGTGGTTCTATCCGTCAACCAGCATCTTATTGTGGAGTTGTGGGCCTCAAGCCAAGTTATGGTACCGTATCAAGATATGGGTTAGTAGCCTTTGCCTCGTCCCTTGATCAAATTGGGCCAGTTACAAAATCCAGTAAAGACGCAGCATTACTTCTTAACGCTATATCAGGAAAAGACTCTTTAGACTCAACCTCAATAGACAACCATGATAAAGATCTATTATCTAAATTAGATGGTAATATTAAGGGAATGAAACTTGGGATGCCTAAAGAATACTTTGCTGACGGCATAGACTCTGAAGTTTTAAAATGCGTCAAGAAAGCAATAAAAAATCTTGAGGATCTTGGAGCTGAAATCATAGAAATAAGCCTACCACATACAGAGTATGCTATTTCTACATACTACATAATAGCCACGGCTGAAGCGTCAGCTAATCTTGCTAGATTTGATGCTGTTAGATATGGAAATCGAGCCGCAGATCCAGAGAATATTATTGATCATTACATAAAATCTAGATCTGAAGGATTTGGACCAGAAGTTAAACGGCGTATTATTTTAGGTACATACGTACTAAGTTCTGGATATAATGATGCATACTATGTCAAGGCACAAAAGGTAAGAACACTTATAAGAAATGATTTCACAAATGCATTTAAAGATGTAGATGCCATCATTTCTCCAACAGCACCAACTCCAGCTTTCAAAATTGGGCAAATGTCTAAAGATCCATTAGAAATGTACCTTGCTGATATATTCACTATTGCTGCCAATTTATCTGGAATTTGTGGTATTAGCACACCATGTGGCTTCGTTGACACTAGTGACGGAAAATCAATTCCAGTTGGGCTGCAAATTCTTGGCGCTCCAATGAAAGAGTCCACTATTTTACGTATTGCTGATGCTTATGAACAATCGACTGATTGGTTATCAATAAAGCCCTACAGTTAACTTTATTTTACGCAATTTATTATAAAAATTTTTTCACTGGAGCAAAACTCTTGCGGTGAATTTTGCATGGCCCAAATTCTTTCAATGCATCCAAATGCAGTTTTGTTCCGTAGCCTTTATGCTTTTCAAATTTATATTCTGGGTATTCTTTTGAATAATTTAACATTATTTTATCGCGTTCAACTTTTGCAATTACACTAGCAGCAGCAATTGAAAGGCTTTTCGAATCACCTTTAATAATTGATTCATTATTAAATGGAAAATCCTTCACAGGCATGCCATCAATTATAACAAATGATGGTTCAATAGGTAAATTCGATGACGCTTGAGCCATTGCCATGTGAGTTGCGCGAAGTATGTTAATTTGATCGATAACCCCCTCATCAATAACAGCAAATGCAGATATTACCTTAGAATTAACATTCATGAGCTCATTGTATATTTTCTCTCTCTTTGATGGAGATAACTTCTTAGAATCATTTAATTGGTTACAACTAAATTTCTCGGGTAATATTACAGCAGCCGCCACAACAGGTCCTGCTAATGGTCCCCTACCCGCTTCATCAACACCTGCTATATATTTATAACCTGACTCGACTAATTTTTTTTCAAAAAATAAATCTGGCATCTTTCAAATTAATATAAAAAAAATAAATATTACAATACATATCCAAATATGAATAATTCATTGAAAGAAATGTCGTTATTTTTAAAGATTTCACTACCTTTGTTCCTACTTGATCAGGTAACAAAATTACTAATACTAAATAACTTTGAATTAGGTGACCAAAAGTCAATAATTCCAAATTTCTTTAATTTAGTTAGAGTTCATAATACTGGAATAGCATTTGGAAAATTTAATGACGCTTCAAATTCAAATCTAATTTTTTCAATTGTAGCTATTATGGCATTGGTCTTCATATTATTTTTATGGCGCAAAAATAAATTCCCCGGCAAGATTAATACTTATGCAATAATTTTGTTAGTGCCAGGTATAATGGGCAACTTAGTTGATAGATTATGGCATGGATATGTTGTCGACTTTCTCGATTTCTATATAAGCAACTCTCACTGGCCTTCATTTAATGTTGCTGATTCATGTATATGCGTTTCCGCAGGTTTATTGTTTATAAGCGCATTCAAAGGTGAAGAAACGATAAATAGTAAATGATTTTTTTTAATCAGGTTAGTAAGAGAAAACAAAAATTAAGACTGAATTTAAAAGATAAGTTGTCACGAATGAGAGAATCTGACATTGCAGTCAGCAACTCAATCATTAACGATAAACTCATCAATTCTCTTAATAAAAGAATATCAATTCTTTGCTACTATCCATTATTATTAGAGCCTGACATCAAACCCTCTATTGAACAATGGCTCGAAAAAAATTATATCATTAGCTTGCCTCGTATTGAAGATGGAAATTTCCATTGTTATAAAATTAATAATTTATCAAAAGACAATCTCATAAAATCTAGCTTTGGTGTTTGGGAACCTAACCCTAATTCATGTGAATTAATTTCATCTGATAGCATAGATACAATTTTAGTTCCTGGATTAGGATTCACTCAAAATGGTGAAAGGTTGGGAAGAGGTGGCGGCTATTACGATAAATTTTTAGCTACCTGTAAATCCAGAACTAAATTGATTGGAATATGTTTCAAAGAACAAATAATCCACAATTTACCAAGAGAGAAACATGACCACCTTGTTACTAATATTGTAACTGCGTAAGCACTTATGCCCACTTTGGTATAGTTAATTCAAAACTAGGTATTTTTGTGTAAATTGGAATTCCATTATTCGTTTCGCCAAAAAAAGCTCCTCCTACTTGAGAATCACAAGAAATCACGTGATAGCTGTTATAATTAAACTCTTCACCTGCTAATATTTCTGGAAATTGGCCAACTACTCCTTCTCCTTCAACAACCAATTTCTGACCATCCTTGGAAGTTAAAATCCATTTTCTTCCGAAAATTTTCACCTTCTGATTAGAATTATTTTTAATCGTAATAAAGTAAACAAATGGGTATGGTTTGTCCGAAGGAGCTTCTAAACTTGGCATATAGATGACATCATCAACAATGACCTCTAAGGATGTTAATTCTTCAATTTCCAATCTATGTGAAAAGGGGTTATTAAGATAATAAAATTAACATGCCATTAGATTCTAAAACAATTACGAAATCGTCTCAAAATATGAATAACAAACCTAATGTTTTGACGATTGCTGGATCTGATCCAAGCGGAGGTGCTGGCGTCCAGGCCGATATAAAAGTTTTCCATTCTTTGGGAGTCAATGGCCTGAGTGCGATTACCTGTATAACATCGCAGGTTCCTGGTCATGTAAACTCAGTTTTTCCGATCGATAAAGATCATATCTCTATGCAGATTGATTTATTAAATGAACATTATCACATATCGGCCATAAAGTTAGGACTATTAAATTCAGTGGAATCCATTGAGGCCATCTTAGATAGTTTCAATAAGTTTAATAAATGCCCACCTATCATAATTGATCCAATTATAAAGTCATCAAAGGGGACTAATTTTTTAAATCCTCAGGCTCTCAATTTATACAAAAAAGAATTATTACCGATCGCCTCACTTTATACCCCAAATTTACATGAAGGAGAAACTCTCCTAGGAGACAAAACTTTAGCTCATGAAGATATGGCAAAAAAACTCTATCAAGAATTTCAAACCCCAGTTATTTTGAAAGGAGGGCATTCAAATAAGGAAAAAGCCATGGATATCTACGTGGATAATCAAGGTGTATCTATTTTTGAATCCCCAATGATAAGAAACTTAGACCCCCACGGAACTGGATGTTTTTATTCATCATCAATTTGCGCATTGCTCGCTCTCGGATACAGCATTAAAGAAGCAATCTCAAAATCAAAATTTTATATCACTAATGCTATTACCAAATCCGCAAATATTGGTGGCACAGCTAATTCACTGAATTACGATCTCAGCGAATTCAATATTGAGCTTTAATAGCAACCCTCAACCTGAAGCTAATGCATTTCTTTGTGCATATCCTAGTCAACTGGCCAAGGATCCTATTAATATATAATTTTAAGATACCTAGGTGGTTGGTAACAATATTAAAATAAAGATTTTTTTGATAACATTTAATTTATCTTTGATATTATGATATATTAAAAAATGGATTAATCCAATGTCTTGAGACTTCCTTTATACATAGTTATTATAACAGATCAAATAGCGATTTAATTTATGAAAAATACCAGCCGTAGAAAATTCATGAAGGGCGCCCTCTATGGAGCTGCCGGAACCAGTACATTTTGTAGTCTGCCTGCAAATGCTAAAGTTAAAGGAGCTAACGAAGATATTCGTGTAGCAGTAATAGGTTGTGGTGGTCGAGGAGGTGGACATGTTAATGCTTCATTGGGTCATAAAAACGTTAGAGTCGCTGGAGTCTGCGATGCTGACTATAAAAGAAACGAATCAAACGCAAACCGTGTCGCGTCTAAACAAGGTTCTAAGCCGAAGATTTATGAAGATTATCGCGAGCTCTGTACTGACAAAGATATTGATGCTGTAATGATTGCTACTCCCAATCATCTTCATTCACTAATTTCAATTCTCGCTGCTCAAAATGGAAAACACGTATATGTAGAGAAACCTGTTTCACATAATATTTGGGAGGGAAGAAAACTGGTTGAGGCTGCGGAAAAATACGCTAAAAAAGGTGTTATTATACAGCATGGCATGCAGCGTCGTTCGGATACTGGATGGAGAGAGGTTATGGAGTGGATTAAAGACAAACCATTAGGCGAAATGATTGTATCTAGAGGTTTTTGTTATAAACCTAGAAAAAGTATAGGAAAAGTTAGCGCGCCAAAACAACCACCTGCTGAAGTTAATTACGATCTATGGTCTGGACCAAGAGAAATACTACCTATAAGAAGAGAACGTTTCCACTATGACTGGCACTGGCAAAGCCCATATGGAAATGGCGACATTGGCAATCAAGGACCTCATCAAATGGATGTTGCAAGGTGGGCACTTGGTCAGGAAAAATGCGCGCCTAATGTACTTAGTATTGGAGGCAGATTTGGCTATGATGATGATGGTGATACTGCCAATACACAAATTGCATTCTTTGACTACAAACCAGTACCTCTAATGTTTGAAGTGAGAGGATTGCCTGAAAAAGGACTCGATTGGGGTAAAGGTATGTCTAATTACAAAGGTGCACGAGTTGGCAATGTAATTGAATTCGAAGGCGGTTATGTTAGCGAATCCAAGGCATATGACGATAAAGGTAAAAGCTTCAAAAAGTTCGGCATTACAAATGGTCGCGGGCATTTTGAAAATTGGATAGCATCAATAAAAGAGGGTATAAAAAATGGAGCAGTGGAACATGAGCTATCAGCTCACACTGGTCATATTTCTGCAGCTCTAGGACACATGGCAAATGTCTCACATTTTATCGGAGAAGAGTCCTCCCCTGAAGACTGTAAGGATGCGATTAATGGAGACAAACTGAAGCTTGAAGTCTATAATCGCTTTGCATCACATCTTGAAAACAATGGAATTGATCTAAGTAAAACTAAAGCTACCCTAGGGCCTCTACTTAGTTTCGATCCTGACAAAGAAGAATTTACTGGCGACTTATCAAATGATGCCAATGAATTAGTTAAAGGCGATTACAGGGAAGGATTTCAAATACCGGACGTCGTATAATCCAAATAAATAAACTCACTAATCAATACATTAAGCGGCTATAAGATTTATAGTCGCTTAATATTTATTATTTTAATTTAAAAAATTGATATTTCATTGTTTGAAAAATGAGTTCAAATGAGCAAGTTGTTCTAAACAATTCTAAAAATAAATAAAAAATGCCTGATAGTTCAGATAGCAAAAATACTGTAAAAAAACTTCTTGCTGCCAATCGTAGTGAAATTGCAACTCGAATATTTCGTGGAGCAACAGAATTAGGGCTAAGAACCGTTGCCATATATGCAGAAGAAGATCGGTTTTGTGTTCACAGGTTCAAGGCTGATGAAGCGTATAGATTAAGCAAAGAAAAAGGACCTGTAGGGGCTTATCTTGATATAGATGGAATTATTAGTATCGCTAAGGAAAGAAACGTTGATGCAATTCATCCTGGTTATGGATTTCTTTCTGAAAATGCAGACTTCGCTAATGCTTGTAAGGACAATGGTATCGTTTTTGTTGGACCGAGACCTGAGGTCCTAGCCAGCATGGGAGACAAAATTGCGGCAAGAAAAAAAGCTGCAGAACTCGATGTGCCAATCTTGGCAGGAAACGAGGATCCCATAAGTAATTCCGATGAAGCCATTAAAATTGCCAAAAAGATAGGATTTCCACTTATCATTAAAGCTGCATTTGGAGGTGGCGGAAGAGGAATGCGAGTCGTCGAAAAAGAGGAAGATCTTCCTTCCCTATTGGAAGAGGCACAAAACGAGGCGCTCAATGCATTCGGTAATGATTCAGTGTTTTTGGAACGTTTTATAAAACAAGCTAAGCATATAGAAGTTCAAATTATTGGAGACCAACATGGTAATGTAATCCATTTACATGAAAGAGATTGCTCAGTGCAAAGAAGACATCAGAAAGTCATCGAAATCGCACCATCAATCAATCTTCCTGACTCCACTAGATTAGCATTGTGTGATGCTGCAGTGAATATTGCTAGATCTATAGGCTATGACAACGCAGGAACGGTTGAGTTCCTTGTAGACTCGGATACTAATGACTGGTTCTTCATTGAGATGAACCCTAGAATTCAAGTAGAGCACACGGTTACCGAAGAAATAACTAACATTGACATAGTAAGAACACAAATCCTAATAGCTCAGGGTCATGACATGCATTCTCCGGAAGTTGGACTCCCTCAACAAGAAAATATCGAAAGAAATGGTGTAGCCGTTCAGTGCAGAATCACCACTGAAGATCCTGAAAATAATTTTACTCCAGACACTGGAAGAATTTTGACTTACCGATCTGCCTCAGGCCATGGAATCCGGTTAGATGGTGGACTAGGAACAACTGGAGCAACCGTTACTCCATTTTACGATTCGATGTTAGTAAAGCTAACAACTCATGCCCCTAATTTTGACATCGCCTTACAGAGGGTACGACGAGCATTAAGAGAATTTAGAATTAGAGGAGTTAAAACAAACATTCCTTTCCTATTAAATGTTATACAAAATGATAAATTTAGTTCTGGGAATGCTACAACTAGGCTTATCGACACCACACCAAGTCTTTTTGAATTTAACCCAAGAAAAGACAGAGCAACAAAATTACTTAAATTTTTAGGTGACGTTATAGTTAATGGTAATTCAAACGCCAAGGGACAAAAACCTGAGAAGACATTTCAACACCCACGCCTACCACAATGGGATTCGAAATCTTCAACGCCCAAGGGCACAAAAGATAAACTGAACGAACTAGGCCCTGAGAAGTTTTCAGAGTGGATTCTTGAACAAAAGCAACTTCTTATTACAGATACAACTCTAAGAGATGCTCATCAATCATTATTGGCAACTCGAGTTCGCACCTATGACATGCTGAATGTTGCAGATGCTATTGCAAAAAACACTTCTTCACTTTTCTCATTAGAAATGTGGGGTGGAGCTACCTTTGATTCATCTATGAGATTTCTCAAGGAAGATCCATGGGAGAGACTAACCTTACTCAGAGAAAAAATTCCTAATATACTCTTCCAAATGCTTTTTAGAGGATCTAATGCTGTTGGTTACTCTAATTACCCAGACAATGTCGTCAAAGGGTTCGTTCATCATGCTGCTGAACGTGGCATGGATATCTTTAGAATCTTTGACTCACTTAATTACGCTCCAAACATGAAAGCAGCTATGGAGGCTGTAAGAGAAACGACTAATTCAATATGTGAAGCCGCAATTTGCTATACAGGCGATATCCTTGATGAATCTAAGGATAAATATTCGCTTAAATATTATGTAGATCTTGCAAATGAATTAAAGTCCATGGGTGCACATATTCTTTGCATAAAGGATATGGCAGGCCTGTGTCGTCCTTATGCTGCCGAAAAACTTGTCAAAACCTTAAAAGAAGAAGTTGGTTTACCTATCCATTTTCATACGCATGACACCAGTGGAATCAATGCCTCATCGATTTTAAAAGCATCAGAAGCAGGAGTTGATATTGTTGATGTAGCTCTATCGTCAATGTCTGGATCCACGAGCCAGCCATGCTTAAATTCTGTTGTCGCTGCTCTAGAAAACACGGAACGAGAGAGTTCACTCAAATTAAGTAAGCTGGACGAGTTATCTGATTACTGGGAAGGTGTTAGAAAATATTATTTCCCATTTGATACATCACCTCCACACGGTACCGCCGAAGTGTATTTACACGAGATGCCTGGCGGCCAATTCACTAATTTAAAAGAACAGGCAGAAGCCATGGGATTAGGAGCTAGGTGGCCAGAAATTGCCCAATGTTATTCAGAAGTAAATGATTTATTTGGAGACATCGTTAAAGTTACCCCTTCCAGTAAAGTTGTTGGAGACATGACAATGTTTTTGGTCACTCAAGATATAAAACCTTCTGATGTGCCAAATTTACCAAAGGGAACAGCCTTTCCTGAGTCTGTCGTCGATATGCTTGGAGGTGGATTAGGTCAACCAATTGGTGGTTGGCCATCTGAAGTTCAAAAAGTAATTCTTGGAGATAAAGAAATTATCACTGATAGACCTGGAAAACACGCTACCCCTATAGATTTTGAAGATATTAAAAAAGAACTGGCTGACAAAATTAACAGAGTCCCCACTGACGATGAAGTTTGGAGTTATTTGATGTACCCTCAGGTCTTTTTAGATTTCAATGAAAGTTTAGATAATTTTAGTGATTTAAGCGTATTACCGACACCAGCATACTTTTATGGTGTCAAAACAGGCGAGGAAATAAGTATTGATATCGAAACTGGAAAAACCCTATTTGTTGAATTAGTCCATGTTAGTGAACCAGATGAAAATGCTAATAGAAATGTGATCTTTGAATTAAATGGGTCAGCCAGGCATACCTTAATAACTGACAACACGCTCACTCCCACTGCGGTAAAAAGGAAAACTGCAGACCCGACTGATTCCAGTCAAATAGGTGCACCTATGCCAGGCTTAGTTGCCGAACTCAATGTAAGTGTGGGCACCAAAGTTAATGAAGGGGACCCTTTATTAACACTTGAAGCCATGAAAATGTACACAACCGTTTCTGCCCCACATTCAGGAACGATTGAATCAATCGAACTAAAGTCAGGAGAAAATGTTGATACTGGTGATTTGCTGATGATAATTGCTTAATCAGAAATTTCCACATTCTCTGAAAGAACCACTTAAAACGTAGACAAAAAAAATCGCATCTCCTAAAAGATGCGATTTTAAACTAATTATAGTTAATTAATAAATTAATTAACTCACCATATCTTTAAGTGCTTTAAGGGGACGAACCTTAACAATTTTTCTTTCTGGCTTTGCAGAAACAGTAATCATTTCACCTGTGAAAGGACTTTTCATCTCTCTTTCTGGTGTTGCAGGCTTTATCTGCCTTACAATTTTGCATAGCCCTGGTATTGTAAATGCACCTGCCTCAGAATTTAGAGCGGATGAGATTTGACTTCCTAATGAGTCAAGAACACTGACTACATCCTGTTTTTTGAGTCCAGTTTGTTCTGCAATAGTGTTTAAAACTTGAGTCTTACTTGGTGGTTTTGCTGACATGGTAATAATTTAATCTAATTGTTCGTTGTTTTGATCTCGTTTAAGAGTTCTTAAATATATTATAACTTAACCGATTCTTGAAAAGGTCAACCAGTAAAAAATGCTAAAAATGACTAAAAAATTCATTTTTACTAAAAGATAATTAAAAGGAAATCTTCTTAAGGATGTGCGATTTTGGATGAAGTTTTTAAATTTAATTCACTTTTCTAAATAATTATTCATTTAAAAAGATGCATTAATTCGGCTGAATCCTATTTTTATAGATAA
>TARA_B100001121_G_scaffold227350_1_pt1 | contig 11296 bp, 11 predicted proteins | sample TARA_B100001121 | Tara Oceans TARA_B100001121 (sample SAMEA2622817) | marine metagenome | biome: marine biome (ENVO:00000447); feature: surface water layer (ENVO:00002042); material: "saline water (ENVO:00002010), including plankton (ENVO:xxxxxxxx)" | depth 5 m
CTGATTGATTATTTATTCCAGCCGTTCTCTTCAATGAGATCTTTTATTGCCGCAATTCCAGGATGATCTGAAGGCATAATATTGTGTTTTACTAGATACTTAACAGCGTTGTTAAGTTGCATCACATCGCCCTTGCGACCCTCTGGTTTGTCAGAAACTTCATATACAAACTTCTCACCAAGAGCTTCAGCCTCAACGTAAGTTTCTTCGTGTTTCTGATAGTAAAGTGATTCCATTAATCTTAACAACTTCTCTTTACCTTGTTTAGTTTGAGCATCTTTACGGATGCTTGCAGCAATCTCGGCTCGTTTTTTAGTGGTTGCTTCAGGAGATATTTTGCCGTCCGTTCCACCTTCGAGTGGTCTTTTTCTCAGTTCTCTATACCATATATTCCTGAACCTTACTGGATTGCCATGGTCCTGCAAAGAAAGTGGTCCCTTCTCAGGAAAGGCCCTTGGCTTTGAGCGAGCTCGGTGTCCACCCCCACCCTCTAAAGGAGTTGAGTCTTGGACAACGACTCCATTCACAAGAACGGTCATTGAACCTTCATCTAACACTTTGCCATCCTTCAGAATCGGTCTTCTAAAAATAATGTCGTAACTTTGCCATTGTCCAGGTGCTTTGAGAGGATTGGCCATAGGTGGCATGACTCCATAAATAGATCCAGCAAATCCATCTGGATAAGTAGGATTATTATAATTATCGAGCACTTGAACTTCCGTTTTGCCCATAAGGAAAACTCCGCTATTTCCTCTTCCCTGACTACTTCCCACGATTTTAGTCGGAGCAGACCATTCAATGTGCAACTGGCAATCAGAAAATTGAGCCTTAGATGCAATTGATCCAGCACCGCCAACAGAGATGAGTGCGCCGTCTTGTATCTTCCAATCCTTCTTGCGCTTATTGTTAGTATGGATCCAATTTTTCTTGAATGAGTCCACTGTTCCATCAAACAAGACAATCGCATCAGAAGGAGCACCACCGGGGCTTTTTGCTGGTTCTACCCTTGGCGGTTGTGGTCGATTATTATCATGAATCGCCCAAGGGTGAGTCTGATCAGGTGGATCACCATAAAACTGTGCTGAGCAAAAGGGCGTAACGCCAAGAAGCAAAGTAAGAATGGTGAATAACTTCTTAATTTTTGTTGGAGCTAATTTCATCAATTGTCTTTAAACGATAATAATAATGCTGGCAAGTTTTGTACAATAAGCTGTTGGATAGGGATATTTTTTGAGGTTAACCATGATTTATCGAGTTTTATTCTTTTTAAGAAGAATTATTGGTGCAATATTTAGAAAAACTGTCCTGAACACCTTTTGAAAAATGATTAAAAAATCTCTCAAACTATTATTGATATCTCTATTAGTAACTTCTTTTGCTAACGCAGCCGATACGCTTTTTCTGAAAGGAAAAGATGGCCCGGGCAAGGGTAAACACATCGTTATTATTACAGGTGACGAAGAATACCGATCAGAAGAATCTGGTCCAATGCTTGGTAAAATATTAGCTCAAAAGCATGGTTTTGATTGCACCATTATTTTCTCATGGACAGACGGTTACATTGACCCAAATAACCAAAAAGGTCTTAGAGGGCTTAAAGCTTTGGATAAAGCTGATCTTATGATCATAGGAACTCGTTTTAGACAGCCATCTCAAGAAGAAGCGGTGCCTATTACAAACTTTCTAAATGCTGGTAAGCCTGTCATTGGCTTTAGAACAGCCACTCATGCTTTTACTGGTGGAAATAAATTCGGCTCAGGTGAAGGTGCAATTGGTTTTGGAGCATTTGGTAGAAAAATTCTTGGCGAACAATGGGTTAATCATCATGGAGGCCATAAAAGAGAAGGTGCACGTGGAGTTGTTGAAGAGAAAAATAAGGATCACGAAGTTTTAAATGGAGTAGGTGATGTTTTTGCACCATCAGATGTTTATGGGGTTCGCCATCTTACGGATCAGGATACAATTCTTTTGAGAGGCGCGGTAACCAAGACCATGGATCCCAAATCTGAAAATGTTGAAGGTAAGAAAAATGATCCTATGCAGGCACTGGCTTGGTTACACCCTTATGTAGCACCAGACGGCAAAACAAAGGGTGAAGCTTTTTGTACTACTGCAGGAGCATCATGTGACTTTGTCAGTGAGGGTCTTCGTCGTATCGTTGTGAACGCGTGCTATCACCTGACTGGATTAAAGGTTCCAGAAAAGGCAAATGTGGATTATGTTGATCCTTTCTACCCAAGTTTTTATGGATTCATAAGAGATAAAAATTGGTTTAAAGATCTGGATATGCAGGCTGAGGATTATGGATTAGGTAAAACTCCTCACGCGCCAGACCCTCCAGGAACTCCTGCTTGGCCGCATAGACCAATACCTAAAAAGGGCTAATTTGTTAGCTTAATCCTAAAAGATACTCGATATGAGTGCGCACGATTTTGCCCATCGTGTCTGCGTTTTTAAAGATATTTGTCTGATAATGTTCGGTTAAGTCCTGATTTAGCTGTTTGGTTTTCTCAGGCGTTGAAAGCTGCTCTTTAGACATGAGGTCTAATAGCTCGCCTACGCGCCTTTCAGCCGATCGGTATCGCCTTGATATAAGTGTTCTTTCCTCCTTTTGATACTGCTCAATAGTTTCCTGATTAAGTAAATTCATAACCATATCAACGATCGGAAAATTATCGGCAAAAAATTGAGCTAAATAAATTTTACGATTCCCCTCATACGACTGTTGATCAAAGTCGATCGGTCTGACTCGATATTGGACCTCTTCAAAATCAGGAGTCATATCGACGACGTAATTAACTGACCTCATATCACCGAGCAATCTCACAAAGCAGCGTTCATTGAATTTTACAAACTCCTTGGCAACTCTTACCGCGTGGAGGTCTTCTCTTTTTTGTAAATCTTTTAAAAATACATTACCAGGGAGGCCAGCAATATGCTCTTCTATTAATGTGCCCCCATTGACTAAATAATTGATTCTAGTTGGGGATAAGATGTGCTCCAGCTCAAGACCATAAACTCTAGAGGCATCAGCTACTTTAACATAATAGTGATCAAAATTATCATTGTACCGGTTGATTATTCTAATTCTAAAAGGTCGCGAATTTCCAAAAACTCCAAAATCAATTCTCTCCACATCAAGGTGTTTGGCTTTTTGTGCATCACCACCCATTTTAAGGTTAACATATATGCTTGTGAGTCTGGACCTAAGCTCAGCCATTTCATTAGGCTTATACATCACCGTTTGCCAATTGGTTTCTGATCCGTCAGGTGACTCATACTGAATGGCCTCATTGAATCGATGCAAGTCGCTATAGATTTTGGGAACAGTTTCCAGATACCGTCCATATTTAAGTAAATAATTCTTAAATTCAGAACTTACAGGATACGATTTTTTCCTTTTTGAAATTTCCATCTTTATTAATGGCAGCTTTGAAAACTAGACAGCGTCTTTACGCTTTTCATGCATTCTTCCCTCTATTGCCGTTTTTAAATAAGACCTAATGTTAGTTGTTATCGGTTTTATCGATATAAAAATTTTACTACCATTATTACATTCTATCGATAGTAAATTCATATCTTCATTGATAGTAGCATCATTAATTTCTGACCAATATAGCATTCTGAAATTTTTGACTGGAAACCAAAAAGGAAATAGCTCGAGACCCAAAGGTGAAAGTATTATAAAAGCATGTTGCGTACAATGAATGGCTACCAAAAAAAATAGAACTGCCATCGTGATTAAAATAACGCTCAATAAAATTGGAACAAATAGGGATCCATTTTGATTGTTTTCCAAACCGTTAAAATAAAATTGGAACCATATAAATCCTAAAATACATAAAGAAATTAAACCGGCTCCGACAAATGTTATGGCTTGTCTGGATCGAGTAAACCGTAACTCCTTCTCAGGTTCTTGAATATTTTTTGGTTTCCCCAATGCGCTTAGTTATCTGAGATCCTAATCACTTTTATTGATCTTTGGATTTTTTTACCTTTAGATTTTGTTTAGCATTTATTGTTGAACCTTCAATAGAAGGTAAACCCAGTAGGTATAATGCTAAATTGCCGATATCTCCGTTTCGTATGGGTTGAGCTTCAGCTAAATCATAAGTTGGATTTATCTCACCTGGCTCCTTCCTAGTATTCGGGTTAATCTCATAAAGTTCTAATCCAGCACCAACACCTGCTCCCCATACATATAAAGGAATAGTAAAATTTAACTTTTCATCAGACTTTGTATGCGTTTTCGTTTCAAGTCTTCCACCATGATCAGAGGTAAGAATTAAGGCAGTTTTATCCTTCATTTTTTCATTTGATTCGATGAATTGAAGTAACTTTCCAACAATCCAATCCATTTTAGAAACAGCGTAAATATAAATAGACTTCGAGGTGATGTCCCACCCGTGAGCATGACCAGACGTGTCAGGATCTCTTAGATGCAACATACTAAGTCCATAGGGAGCTTTTTGAAGTGAGTCCATATATGTTTTTATAAGCTCTTCTGTTTTGTCATTATGATGATAATCATCCAGCTTATCCTTGCCATTGTCTTCCCCTGTGGTGTCTGCTTTACCACTTCTTTCATTGTAACTTAAGTCGTAAACAACAAACTTATCCTTACTGCTGAATAAGCCTGTTCTTAGACCATGATCATGGGCAACATCAAAAGCACTCGAAACATAGGCTTTCTTGTTTCTGTGAATCATTTGGCCTATTTTCGGAGTATTATTTTCTGTCCAGGCATGCCCTGTTTCACCGACCACTCCTCGGCCTGTTAGCATGCAGGTGTGATTGGGTAAAGTTATAGTATAATCAAAATCTGTTCGGGCATTATGAGTGTGGGCTCCTTCATTGATAAGACGATAAAAGTTTGGTGCCCACTTAGGTCCAAGAAATTCCACTGCGTCAGGTCGTAGCCCATCGCAACTAATCATGATTACGTACTCCGCTTTTTGAGTAGTCTCTTGCGCATTAAGAAAACTCAACGGTGCAAATACACAAAATAAATTCATCAAATGATTGAGTCTATTTTTCATGACAGGGCCTTGGATAATTTACAATTACTCATTGTCAGGCATTAAGCCTATTTCTTCGATTAAATCTACAAGCTCTTCTACACCGAAATCAGATAAAATTTTATCGACCGAACCATCCATTCGCAGTCGCATGCATGGTGCGAAACTTTGTCCTGTCATTTCAACCATTTCATTAAATTTGGATTCATCAGAAATGACATCGTATTCTCTGAAACGATATCCGTTTTTTTTGAGCCATGCGACTACGGCAATGCACCATGGGCATTCCGGTTTAACATAAAGGTCTATCTTAGGTTCAGACATTTTTAATAAGCTTTTGAAAAAACAACTCTTCTATTGCTAGGCTTACCCGTTAAGATACAGGTTCCCTCCTCACTAAACTGATCGCCATGAGGAATACAGCGGATAGTAACCTTATAATCTTTAGCAATTTTTTCCTCTTCTTCATTGGAACCGGCCCAATGACACAGTGCGAAGCCACCATGAATTTCTGGTTTTTCTGTATTTGATGGAGTAAAAAATTTAATAAACTCCTCCATGGAATCTATTTTCTGCATATTTGCATCACGAAATTCTGTAGCCTCTTCAAGAAGATTTGATTGAATTTGCTGCAAAATATTTCCTACTTCCTCCAAAAATTCTTGAGCCTCTATAAACTGCTTTTCTTTGTGCGGCTTGTCTCTTCTAGCAACGGCTACGGAACCCTTTTCAACATCCCTGGGTCCAATTTCTACTCTTATTGGAGCTCCTTTTTTAATCCATTCCCAATTTTTGGCCCCTCCATGCATGTCTCTGTCGTCAACCTCCACTCGAAGAGGTAAACCTGCATATTTTGCATCATCTAATTGATCAGCAAGTTTGTAAACAGCCGTCATTACAGAATCACGGTTTTCCTCTTTGGGTACGATCGGCAAAATAACCACTTGTGTGGGTGCGACCATAGGAGGCAATTTAATTCCATCGTCATCACCATGAGCCATGATTAGTGTTCCTACTAGCCGAGTACTCACTCCCCAACTGGTAGTCCAACCAAATTGCTTACTACCGTCTCGACCGGCAAAACTTATATCTGATGCCTTGCTAAAATTCTGGCCTAAAAAATGAGATGTTCCTGCTTGGATTGCTTTTTTATCTTGAACCATTGCCTCAATACACAAGGTTCGATCCGCACCAGGAAATCTCTCATTTTCCGTTTTCTCGCCAGTAAGAACAGGTATGGCTAAATGTTCTCTAGCAAATTTTTCGTAAACATCCAAAATTTTCTCTGTTTCCTCCCAAGCCTCGTCTGATGTTTCATGAACAGTGTGTCCTTCTTGCCATAAAAATTCAGCGGTCCTAAGAAAAAGTCTTGGCCTCATTTCCCATCTCATAACATTAGCCCATTGATTAATGAGTAAAGGAAGATCTCTATAGCTCTCGATCCATCGAGCAAAGGCGGCACCTATGATCGTCTCAGATGTTGGTCGAATGATAAATGGTTCGGAAAGCTTACCGGTAGGTATCATTTTCGTTTTACCGTTTTCATCTTTTTGTGCCTCTAGCCTGTGATGAGTAACTACGGCACATTCGGTTGCAAATCCTTCAGCATGTTCTGCCTCTTTTTCGAGATACGAGAGCGGAATCAATAATGGAAAGTAAGCGTTCTTGTGACCCGTGTCTTTGAACATTTTATCCAATTGGCTTTGAATTTGTTCCCACAGTCCATAGCCCCATGGTTTAATCACCATACATCCCCTTACTTCGGAATTTTCTGCTAAATCTGACGCCCTGACAACCTGTTGGTACCACTCAGGAAAATCTTCAGAGCGGCTAGGTACAATGGCATTTTGTGGTTTGGCCATAATAAAAGCCCTTATGATCGTCGAGTGATTATATTTTGCAAACTCTTGGATTGTCTCAAAGCCATTTTATTAAGACCGTAAAATAACCTACTTATTTCAAATATCGCCTATTATTAGAGCTCAGGATCTCATTTAAGAACTCGCTGATAGTAAAAAATCCTCATAAAAATCTGCACCAGATTCCAGATCTTTCTCGCTAATCCATTCGTCATGGGTATGAGCCTGATCAATGCTTCCTGGTCCTGCCGCAACTGACGGAATTCCACCCATGGAAGATAGTACTGCAGCATCACAAAACCAAGGAGCTCCAACGATTTCAGGTCGACTGTCCAAATTAATCAATTTTTGAATGTATTCATTACTATCAGGAGTGTGTAACGGTTCACAGGTAAGTTTTGTCATCATGACTACATCCGTAAAGCCATTCTTATCCAATAATCCCTCAAGTTTTTTATACGCTTGAGTTGTTGAAAGTTCAGGTGTTAAGCGAAAATCAATTTCAATTGCGCATTGGTCGGCAACAATGTTGGTGCGTGTGCCGCCACTAATTCTACCAATATTAAGAGTTGGAAATCCAAGAAGCTCATTTTGGTACTCTTTGGATTTAAGAAGAGTTCTAAAATCTTTATCAAGCCAGTTAACCAAAGTCGCCATTTTACTGATGGCATTTTCTCCTCTCTCAGGTGTAGAGCCATGGGCTGGCTTTCCTTTACACTCAAGTGTGATCCAAAGCGTCCCTTTATGTCTAGAAACAATGTTGTTGTTTGTGGGTTCACCGACCACTGCAAAATCATATTCTCTGTGATATTTTTTTGCAAAATGATTGGACCCTGGTTGTCCAGTTTCTTCTCCCATAAATCCCACAAATGTGACGCCTATACCCAAGTCTTTTATTTTTTCCTTACCAATACGATTAAGAGCCCAAATCATTGCTGCCATGGTTCCTTTTGTATCTGAAGCACCACGACCGTATATTTTACCATCTTTCTGGATACCTCCAAACGGTTCGATAGTCATCCCTCCCACACCAACTGTGTCCAAGTGTGGGGCTAATAATATTTGTGGTTTATTATCTGAACCAGGAAACTTCGCTATGACATTTGGACGATCTGGTTCAACTTCATCATAGTAAACTTGAGCACCTATATTTTCAAAAATTCCACCCACCTTCATAGCCATTTTCTTTTCCCCAGTATTTTCTGAACACGTTCCCGGATCACCATCCGGATTAACACTTGGTGTTTGAATCAGCTCTGAAAGAAGGTCTTTGAGCTGGATTTTGTTTAAGTCGACATTCATCAAAGGCGATAGGATAATTTCATTAAAATACTCAATGTCTGCAAAATAACAAAGCCTGCAAAAATAGAGAACTGGATAGCAGATTACGAAACTGGGGTCGTTTATTTATTTCAGAAAGGTTAAATACTTCGATAAAATTTGAAAAACTTTATCTATTTTGGCCACCATGTTGCCATTTATGTGTCTTGAATGATTGAAAACCTTTGACATAACGGTTGAAAATAGCGATAAATACCTTCCAATTATTTGAATCACCCCTTTCAAAAAATTTTAAATCATGAGCGAAGATAATTCTCAAAATTCATCAGAAGATACTGAATCTTCGGTGCCTTTGAAAAAAGAAACCACCAGAGTAACTCTAAAGGCTGCTGAGGGCTCGGCTCCTCCACCGCCTGCACCAGGCGCTCCGCCTGCACCTAAGCCTCCGGCTCCAGCTGCTCCGGCCGCTCCATCTCCTCCACAGGCAACTCAGCCATTAAAGCCAGCAGAACCAGCCGCACAACCTACAGCTGCTAAAACTGTTCCTTTGAATCCAACTCCGGCTGCATCTGCACCCTCACAAGCCACGGTAAAATTACAGCCCAGCTCTCCGAGTGCACCCAGTTTACCTGGTGCCGGATCAGCTCCTCTTTCAACCGGTCAGTTATCCGCAACACTGGATGATGACGGAGAGGAAAAGGGTATCAAGATTGTAGCAATAGCCTGCTTAGTACTAGCTTTAGTCGCACTATTAATAGAAGCCTTTACGGTGGACAAGCTCGCTGAAGTAGACAGTGTTAGGGCTGAAGTTGGAATATTGAGTATTCCATACAATGATTATGATAGAAAATTCGTTAGCAATGATGAAGAGGATGAGTTTTCTATGAAATTCTTAACTTATTCGCCTGATAAATCAGGTAAGCCTCGAGCTGCCTTAATGGGTCTTATAGATGAATCTATGCCAATCAAGGATTACGAAACATTTAAATCCGAGAAGTAACTTACTATTTTTATAACCTAAAAAACTATGATCCAAAGTATCATTATCTTAATAGCTGCGCTCGTTCTAGTTGCTCTTCAGTACACTGCAGGCGGTTAAAATTGCTCTGAAAGAATTCAAAATTTATTTCAGATAAATTCGTTATCCATTAAATCATTATGGCAGGAATTATTAATATAACGCCGGACAATTTTGATTCTGAAGTCAAGGAAAGCACCGTTCCAGTACTCGTAGACTTTTGGGCTGAGTGGTGTGGCCCTTGTAAAATGTTAAGCCCTATTCTTGATGAATTGGCGGAAGAAAAAGGAGACTCCTGTAAAATTGCCAAGGTCAATATTGATGATTGTAGAGACTTGGCAGTTGAGTATGGAGTTAAATCCATCCCAATGCTTTTATTTTTCAATCAGGGTGAAGTTAAGGATGAAGTGGTTGGTGTGGTAAATAAAGAAGCCATTTCTTCAAAGTTAGACGCAATTGCTTAAAGCCTAGGCGTCTATAACTTTTATCTTTAAACATTGGTTTTTCTATCGCACCTTACAAGGTGGTGTATTTCTATATGGTTATGAAAAACTCACACAGCTAAAGGCCATCAAATTATGTCTATTCCTTATCAAAGAACCCTCGCATCTAATGCTTCCCTGGAAGGCACCTCCTTACATACAGGTGAAAAGGTTACTCTTACAATGAAGCCTGCCCCGCCTAATCATGGGATTGTTTTCAGGAGAATTGATTTGGAAGATATGCCATTTATTCCAGCAAATGTGGATAATGTTCAGCAGGTAGAAAGAGCCACTACTTTAGCAGTGGGATCTGTAAAGGTTCACACTGTAGAGCATGTCATTAGCGCTCTAGCTGGTATGGAAATCGATAATGCTTTGATTGAAATGGATGCCAATGAACCACCGATTGGTGATGGTTCAGCGGCGCCGTATGTAAGATGTATTAAGGAGGCTGGAATAGTCGAACAAGAAGAGCTTGCTAGCGTATTCGAAATTAGAGAGCCTATTCATTACGAAAACGAGAATGGTTCTATCATCACGATCATACCAAGTAAAGATTTTCGGGTTTCTTGCACCCATGCAGCAAGCGGTGGCAAGTTGGCACAATATTATTCAGCTTCTATAACTCCTGAGGTTTACGAAGAACAAATTGCACCTGCAAGAACCTTTGTTTTCTATGAGGATGTTAAACCTTTAATGGAAAAAGGATTAATTAAAGGTGGCTCGTTGGAAAATGCTGTCGTTATTCGAGACGAAGAGATTCTTAGTAAAGAACCTCTTAGATTTGAAGAGGAATTTGCAAGGCATAAAATCTTAGATGTCATTGGTGATCTAATGCTTTCGGGTAAACGCATTATGGGCCACATAATTTGTGTAAAACCAGGCCACGGACCGAATACGCAGGTTGCTGCACTACTGAAGAAAGCTTTTTCTAAGGTTATGTCTATGACCCCAAGTGTAAATATACCAACCGGGGAGGGAGCGCTCGATATCAACGAGGTAATGAAAATATTACCGCACCGTTATCCATTTTTGCTTCTTGACCGTATCGTCAAATTTGAAGGTGAAAATAAATGCACTGGTATAAAATCAGTAACGATAAATGAGCCTTTTTTCCAAGGTCATTTTCCTGGGCATCCCGTAATGCCTGGCGTCCTTCAACTTGAAGCTATGGCGCAATTAGCCAGCATAATGCTCTTAAGAAGACCTGAAAATCAGGGTAAAATTGGTTATTTTTTGAGTGCTGATAAAGTTAAATTCAGAAAACCTGTTATGCCTGGTGATACGCTATTTATAGAAGGTGAAGCACTAAAAATAAAAAGTAGTGTCGCTCAGGCTAGATGTAGATGCTTTGTCAATGAGGCTTTAGTTTCTGAAGCAGAGCTAAAGTTTAGTCTCATTTCAAGCTAAGAGGAAGAATGTCCTTTTTAGTCACTTGCGGTTATCAAAGTACTGGTACATTCTAACTTGTGCCAAACGTTGAAATCCATCCAACTGCTATAGTCAGTCCTGGAGCCGTAATCGGAAACGGCTCAACAATTGGTCCTTATTCGGTAATAGGAGAAGAAGTTGAAATTGGTTCCGATTGTAATATTCACAATCATGTAGTGATTACTGGTAAGTGCCGTATTGGAGAAA
>TARA_B100001121_G_scaffold287385_1_pt1 | contig 11216 bp, 6 predicted proteins | sample TARA_B100001121 | Tara Oceans TARA_B100001121 (sample SAMEA2622817) | marine metagenome | biome: marine biome (ENVO:00000447); feature: surface water layer (ENVO:00002042); material: "saline water (ENVO:00002010), including plankton (ENVO:xxxxxxxx)" | depth 5 m
AGGATGTCGCAGGCGATCTCCGCCCAGTCGCACCAGCGGGTGTACAACTCCGCCAGATGCAGCAGCACGGGAGGCTGGCCGGCTCGGTCGGCGGCCGCGAGCGTCGCGGTCGCGACGTCCTGGACGTGGATGAACTTGCCGCCGCCCTTGCGCTCGTACGGAGTGCCGCGTGCGATGTCGCGCAGGATGGGATACCCGATGGTCCGTTCGATGCGGGGATCCTGTCCGTAGACCGCGGCCGGACGGATGGCCGCGAAGGAGAGACCCTCCGAGGTGTGCAGCGCCCACAGGTGGGACTCGACGGCTGCCTTGAGCGAGCCGTACCGGTTTCCGGGTCGGGTCGGATGATGCGAGTCGATGAGGCCTTCCCACCGGTCCAGCATGTGATGGTGCACCGCCACGGAACTCATGAACACCACATGGATGCCGCGCCGGGCCGCTTCATCGAGCAGATGGAGTGAGCCGACGAGGTTCGACTGGTAGTGCTCAAGAATCCGTTCGTCCTTGAGCAGCTTCCAGTCCACCGAGTTGTGCACGAGAACGTCCGCGCCGTCGAGCAGTTCGTCGAAGCAGCCCGGATCGCATTGGGTCCCTTCGACCTCGCGGTCGAGTGCGCCCTCGAGGTGGTCGCGTCGACTGGTGGAGCGGAGCAGGCCGGTCACCTGGTCCCCCCGGGCGGTGAAGCGTGCGGCCAGCGTGGATCCGATGAAGCCAGAGCAGCCGGTCAGTGCAATTCGCATGGAAACCTCCTGTGTGGATGTCAGCAGAGGTACACTACCGTCGTTCCGAGGGATCCGCTTCGTGTCCGGTACCTGAACCATGCCAACCCGCGCGCCATCACGACTGCGACGTGCCGCTCTGATCGGATCGGTCGCCGTTCTGCTCGTGGTCGTCCTGCTCGCCGTGGCGGGCTGGGTGCTGACCCGGTCGGCCGTTCTGGTCGCGATCGTCGAGTCCGGCTTGTCGGATCGCATCGGCGGCAATGTCGAGATCGATTCCGCCACCTGGCACGGGTGGGGGGACATCGAACTGGCCGGCATATCCATCCGTGCCCCCGATCTGGCCGGTGCCGCCGGCGAGATCGCGATCGTCGATCGGCTCCGCATGGTCGTCGAGCCGGCCGTTCTCCTGTTCGGCGGCGGTTCCCCGGTCTCGACGATCGACGTCGAGGGGGCGGTGCTCCGCGTCATGACCAACGTCGATGATCCTCTGGATCTCAACGTAGGCCATCTCTTTGGAGCACGCGTTGCGAAGGAGGCCGCGCCCGGAACGAACGTACCGGCCGTCGGGGTCGAGTCGCCGCTCGACCTGCCGGCTCGGATCTCCATTCGGAACATCGCGCTGGAGATCGGCGAGTTCGAAGGTGAAGGAGTTCGCATCACGGGGGAGCGCCTCTTCGACGGGCAGGCCGTCCCCGGCGACGAGCCGGGAATCTACGACCTCACGCTGCACGAAGTCGATGCGGCTGCGGGCACCGACGGAATCGTCCTGGCGGGCGGGTTCAACCGGCGGGCGATGTCCCTCGATGCCGTCGTGACCGGCATCGATCTCTCGACCGACCTCGAGATCCTCCCCGGCATCTTCGGCGAGTACTGCCGCAAGATGGACATCAAGGGAGAAGTGGTCGAGGTCTCGATCGGCGTGGCCCGCGGCGAGAGTCCGCGGCTGTCCGCGCTCCTGGAGGACGTCGCCATGTCCTTCCCGAGCGAACTCGGACTGGATTCGCAGTGGGCGCGGTTCGAGGACCGACGCATCTCTAGCGTCCGGTACGGAATACCGAGGATGGTCGCCGAACGCGGCGAAATCATCTACAACGGAAAAAGCTTCCGCATCGACGGCCTGCGGGGCCAGTTCCTGGGGGACCGGGATCTGGGGCTGGCTGCGGTCGACTTCGAGCTGGATCTGGCGATCGCCGCGGCGCTTGACGCCTCATCGAGCGGCGAGCGATCGTTCGTGGTCGATCTCCGGACCGACCAGTTCCATCTCGGAGACCAGCCGGGCGATGCCACCCGGGCCGATCTACCGAAGATCGTGGCCCAGATTCTCGACATGTTCGACGTTCGCACCTGTGATGTCAGCATTGCACTGCTGGCCACCGGTCGTTTCGTCGGAGACGCAGTCACCGACTACCAGTTGGAGGGGCGCGTGGGCATCACGGATGCCTCGGGCGCCTACGAGGGATTTCCGTACCCACTGGCCGACCTTGATGCCCAAGTCGGCTTCGATGCCGAGACCGTCACCGTCCATTCGCTCGATGCGGTGGGGGCGGGCGCGTCCCGGATCGGAATCAAGGGCCGGGTCGTTCCCCTCCGTGACGGCGCCGAGGTCGATCTCAAGCTGACGGCGGTCGATCTGCCGCTCGACGCCGCCCTGATGGATGCGGTCCCGGACGAGGCCGCGTACACCCTGCGCAGTCTGTTCGGTCGTCACGGAGCACGGGTACCCGCCGATCGGATCGAATCCGAGCACGAGGTCGTCGGGCTCGACCTCGACATCCTCCGTTCGCCCGGACCCGACGAGCCGACACGGCTCGAAGGCCGGATCCTGTTCGATGATCTCGATCTCACCTGGAGCTCCTTTCCGTATCCAATCACGCTCGAAGCCGGGTCGCTCGACTGGCGCGGCGATGTCCTGTCGCTGATGGGGCCGGACGGGTCGGACGAAGTCCGCTTCCGAACCCCTTCGGGAACGCAGTGCAAGGTGAAGGGATTCATCCATCTGCCAACCGGGGATCAGCAGGCGTCCGGCGTTCTTGATCTCGAGGTGCCCGGAGAACCGATCACCCGCGACCTGCTCCAGGCGATGGACCGCGTGTCCCCCGAAACCTCGGACCTCATCGAAGCCCTGCGGCTCGAGGGGATGCTGTCGGTGGCCGGGCCGGTGGAGGTCGACTCCCTGGGGAACACGCGGTACGGGCTCCTGCTGCGGATCCGAGAGGGTTCGGTCACGCCGCGGGACCACCTGTCGCGGATCCTCGGAGTCCCCGCGGCCTTCTGGCCCAACGGGCTGCGGCTCGACGAACTGGATGTCACCCTCTTCGCGACGGACCAGCAGGTCGAAGTCGTCGAGTGCACGGCGGAATCCGGTGACATGGTGGTGTCGATGGGCGGTGTCTATCACCTGGCCGATCCGCCCCTCACCAGGTTGGAGGCGAGGGTTGGCAACGCCATCGTTCAGGAACGACTGCTCGATCTCGCCGCCGGCCGGACCCGCGAAATTCTGGCGGAGCTCTACGGTCGGTGGAGTCCGACCGGCACGATGGATGTGGAAATCGACGTGCGTGGACAAGGCGCCGATTCGGTCTCGGTTCGGATCGACGAAGCCGACATTCAGTACGACGCTACCGGAGTCGAGCAGCGGATCCGGATCGTCGGCGGCGCATGTCGAATCGAGTCCGGGCGTCTGGAGCTGGAGGAGCTGCGCATCGACGGCAGTGCCGGTGATCAACTCGACGGTCAGTATGCGTTGGCGGGGACCATGGAGTGGGGGGATCGAATCGAAGCCGCCTCGTTGCGGGCCGAGGTCGACCGCGGCCGCTTCGAATCGGCGCTGCTCGGTGATCTGCTCGAGGTGCTGGCCGGTGACGAGGCCGCCCGGCCGTATCGCACGGCCGAGTTGCGCGGTCGGTTCGACGCCACGGCCCGCATCGATCTCCAGCCCGATCGACCGCTGCATTGGGAGTTCGCACTGGAGCCCGAATTCCTCGAGGCACAGTGCCGCGGCGCCGAGTTGACGATGGAGTTCGATGGCGGTTCGCTGGAGGCCCAGAACGGGGAACTGTCACTGGAATCGGTCTCGGGCGTTTCGCGCGACGGGGCCTTCATGGTGTCGGGAACCATCTCGCCCGGTGACGTGGTGAAGGCCGATCTGCGATTCGACTACGACGGTCGTCTTCGCTCGCCGGAGGCCGAGGCGCTGCTGCCGGAACAGGCCGTGCAGGCGCTGCGTGCGATCTCGTTCGACGACGGCGACGGCACCTCGGTTCGCGGTGGTCGTCTGCAGCTCGAAGTGGATGCGACGACGGGAGAGACGACGGGGCGTTTCGCGGGGGATCTCCTCTTCACCGGTGCGTCGCTTCGCCCCGGAATCGGGCTGGAGGGCATCGACGGTCGTCTGGGCCTGCGGGTACACGCCGCCCCCGACGTCACCACCGAGCTCGAGCTCGCCGGGGAGCTGGGACGGATGACGGCTCTGGATCAGCAACTGCGTACGGTCGACGTCGAGCTGCGGCTGGTGGAGGATGCTGCTCTGGAACTCGTGTCCCTGTCCGGAGACGTGGCCGGTGGAGAGATCCACGCTTCGGGATCGTGCAGTCTCGAGGGCGATCGGCCGTGGGCGGTCGACGTCATGGTGACCGACTGCATGCTGTCGCAGCTCTTTGCTGATGATGAAAGTGCCGATTCCGAACGGCTCGACGGCAGCCTGTACGCAGGTCTCTCCATGACCGGGACGCTGGACGGTGCGGATCCGCGCATCGGTCACGGCAAGATCCGTCTCTACGAGGGTGAGATGGGTCCGCTTCCGGTCATCGTGGGGGTGTACCAGATTCTTCAGCTCAGCATGCCCGTGGTGGAGGCGCCGCAGTTCGTGAGCGTGGACTACCACACCGTCGCCGACGAGATCCTGCTGGATCGCATACGGATCGAAAGCCACATGGGCGATACCGTCGCCTTTTCCCTGACCGGTTCGGGCACCTTCGACTGGGAATCGAAGCGAATCGATGCGGTGCTCAGGCCCCGATCCAGTTGGGCGATTCTGAGCGACGTGATCGGCGTGGTCCTCGACCGTCTCTATGCGATCGGGGTCGAGGGGCCCATCGAGGATCCGGACGTGTTCATCATTCCGTTTCCCGAAGAGCGGCCGGAATCGAAGTCCGCGTGGGTCTCACCTCTATACTAGGAGGACGAAGGGGATCCGCCATGGCACGAAGATCACGTAAACCGGATGCGTACCGAAGCGAGGCCGAAGGTCTGCTCGACCGACTGACGGACGGCGGGTCGGAACTCGACCGTCGTCTGGCCGCCGACATGATCCGCACCGCGGTGCGGCTCCTCGATGACGGCTGCGATACGGGGCAGATGAAGATGATGACCAACGCACTCCGGGAGATGCGGTCCTCCTGGCGCGTCTTCGCGGACTACAAGGGGATCCGCAAGGTCTCGATCTACGGGTCCGCCCGCACGCCCGAGGATCATCCGGACTACACCGCGGCGCGGCACTTCAGCCGCCTGATGGCGGAGGAATCGTGGATGGCCATCACCGGGGCCGGTGACGGAATCATGAAGGCGGGGCACGAAGGACCGACCCGCGACGCGAGTTTCGGACTTCGCATCCGACTGCCGTTCGAGACCGCCGCCAACGAGGTGATCGAGGGGGATCCGAAGCTGATCAGCTTCCGGTACTTCTTCACGCGCAAGGTGATGTTCATGGCCCACGCGGATGCCGTTGCGGTCTTCCCCGGCGGCTTCGGCACCCAGGACGAGCTGTTCGAGGCGCTGACCCTGATCCAGACCGGCAAGTCCAATCTCATCCCGGTGGTTCTCATGGAAGGCGACGGGGGGGTGTACTGGGAGCACTGGATGAACTACGTGGAGAAGAATCTGGGCGACAACGGGTGGATCAGCCCCGAGGACTACAGCCTGATCCATCGCGCGTCGTCTCCGGAGGATGGATGTCATCACATCCTGCAGTTCTACCGTGTGTACCACTCCAAGCGGTACGTCGGAGATCATTTGGTCATCCGCCTCCGTCACCGATTGTCGGACGAGGTGCTGGCCGACCTGAACGGCGAGTTCTCCGATCTGGTGCATACCGGAGCAATCGAACAGTCCGCCGCACTGCCCGAAGAGTCGGATCATCTCGATCTGCCGAGGCTGGTCTTCCATCATCATCGTCGTGGATGGGCCCGGGTCAGGCAGCTCATCGACCGCATCAACGAATCCGGTGCCGCGGAGAACGGATGAAGCCGATTTCGTTCATTTCTGCCGTGCTCGCGATCTCCGTCGTCGGCGGTTGCATGTCGAACGAACCGCATACCGTGCCCGAATACGGCGAACGTGCCGCGTCGCCCCGGATCGTGGGCGACGGGCTCGAGGTGCGAATCTATCCCCTGCGGGCGGACCGGGACGAAGTGCGCCGGGCGCTCGTCGGGCTGGACGCCCGGTTGACGAGTTCGAACGCGCTCATCCTCCGTGGTCTCGAGTACTACGAACTCGAACTGGACCGGCTGGATGCTCTGGTCGATGTCGTCTCCGGTGACGGTCCCGGCAACGTCCGATGGATCGGGCAGTCGTTCACGTGGCAGAATCTGATTCCGGATCGGGTTCCCGTCGAATCCAAGGCGGCCTGGCTCGCCCTGCCCGGCCGCACGTGGTCCACCATGATGGAGGACGGACCGGTCGTCTACATCGAGGCGATGCCGTTGATCGGCTACGAGCGGTCCGTCGGCTCCGAGACCCGCGTGGAGCTGGTCCGGGAGCAGGATCTGCGGATGGAGTCGATTCTCGGTCCCGATCGCTGCCTCGTCCTCGTCGGTGGTGACGGGCTTCCGGTGGTGGAGGAAGCGGCGGAGGAGGTGTCCGGTGGGGAGGATCTCGAACTGACCCTGGGTGGTGCTCTGCTGGCCGATACCGGGACCGGCGAGGTGTCCAGCCGGGATTTCATGGTGTTCATCCCGCATTTTACGCCCGCTCGGCTGCAGCCTCTGCGTTCCAGAGATCCTCGGAGACCTGAGGGCCCGCCCGAGTCCTGATAGAATGAGTGGATGCGGGTTCGATTCGAAGAGAACGAGGCGGTGGAGAAGCGGGGCGACTGGTCCGAGGACGGTACACCGCAGGATCGTCGCAGCTTTCGCCGTCTTCGGGCCCTTGGGCCCACCGGGGTCTGGCCGACCCTCTTCACCCTGGGCAACCTCATTGCCGGCTTTGCAGCCATCTACTGCGCCACGAGGCCAATCGACAGCATCGGGTTCTGGGGCATGTCGAGCCTTGCACTTGCCTGTCTGCTCATCCTCCTGGGACTCATTCTCGACAGCGTGGACGGATCGGTGGCCCGTCTGACCGGTGGCGTGACCGAGATCGGCGGCCAGTTGGACGCTCTTGCGGACATGATCACCTTCGGGGTGGCTCCGTCGTTCATCATGCTGAACGCGTTCAGCCTCACCATCGGATCCGAAGGGGCCGCGTCGATCATGCAGCCCGGATCCTCGGGGCTGCTGGGCCGCTTGTGCTGGGCCATCGCGGCCCTCTACATCTGCTGTGCTGCGCTGCGTCTGGCCCGGTTCAACGTCGAGACGGCCGCGGGACGGCTCGGGGATCATATGACCTTCCGCGGCATGCCGTCACCGGGAGCCGCCGGAACGGTCGCTAGTCTGGTGCTGCTGCACCAGCATCTGGCCAAGATCGACGTTCCCCCGGCCCTCGTGGTCGGCTTCATGAATCTGATCGTGTACGGCATTCCGTTCATCACGCTTCTGGTTGCGCTGGCCATGATCTCGGGCATTCCCTATCGCCATGCGACCAACCGGTACCTCAGAGTCAACCGAAGCTTCGGATACACGGCGTGGATCGCGGTGGTCGTGGTGATGTTCATTTGGTGGTTCCAGGAGACGCTGGCATTCGTGTTCCTGCTCTACGCACTGTCCGGACCGGTCATCTACCTCGTCTCGAGAATCAAGGCCTATCCGGGAACGGCCCCCCAAGTCTGACCCCGAACTGCGGAAATTAACCATGCTTCGAACGCGATTCGCACCGAGTCCGACCGGCCACCTTCACGTGGGGGGCGCCAGAACCGCCTTGTTCTGCTGGGCCCTGGCCCGCCGGGCCGAAGGCCGCTTCCTGCTTCGAATCGAGGACACGGACCGGAAGCGGTCGTCCGCCGAGGCCGGCCTCGGATTCTGCGGCGATCTGGAATGGCTGGGAATCGACTGGGACGAAGGCCCCGAGCACGGCGGCAACGGAGGTGGGGACACCGGGCCCTACTGGCAGTCCAAGCGTCTGGACATCTACGCCGAACAGTTCGACCGGCTCATCGAGGCGGGCCTCGCGTATCCGGCGTTCGAGACCGCCGACGAACTGCAGGCCAAGCGGGCGCAGGCCCGGGCCGACAAGGTGGCCTACAAGTACGACCGTGCGGCCCTCGACCTCGACCCGGATACCGTATCGGCGTGGATCGAAGAAGGGCGACCGCACGTCGTTCGCTTCAAGGTTCCGTCCGGCCCGATCGTGATCAACGACGAGGTGCTCGGCGAAGTCGTCGTTCCCGACGGCGAGCTTGAGGACTTCATCATCCGCAAGGCCGACGGGTATCCGACCTACCACTTCGCCGTCGTGGTCGACGACTCGCTCATGGGGGTCACGCACGTCGTGCGGGGTCAGGAGCACCTGAACAACACCGCCAAGCATTTGGTCCTGCAGTCGGCCCTGGGCTTCGAGCATCCGGCGTACGCGCATCTCTCGCTGATCTTCAACCCGGACGGATCGAAGATGTCGAAGCGCGACAAGGACAAGGCCCTGCGTGCCGCGGTGCGCGAGGGCGGACTCGGGGAGCCCCCCGCGGGCCCGGACGGGGTGCCGGTGGTCGAGAAATCCGTCTGGAGCCGGTGGCTCGAATCGAAGGACCATCAACTGGATCTGCACCAGGCGACGGCACTGGCCTCCGTCATGGGGGTCGAACTGCCCGAGATCGACGTCGAGGACTTCCGTCGCGCCGGCTACCTTCCGGGCGTCATGGTCAACTACCTGGCCCTCCTGGGCTGGTCGCCCGGGGACGATCGCGAGCAGTTCGATGCGGAGTTCCTTCGCCGGCACTTCTCGCTCGACCGGGTGCTGAAGAGTCCCGCGAAGTTCGATCGTGCCAAGCTGCTGGCCTTCAATCTGGATGCGATCCAGGCCCTGGACGCGTCCGAGTTTCATTCGCTGCTGCGGGCGTACTGCGATGCGTACCATCCCGAATTCCTCGAGCGGCTGGACGATGTTCAGTTCGAACTGTTCGCGAATGCGAACCACGAGCGGTCCAAGACCCTGCTGGATCCGCTTTCCAGCGGTCGGTTCTTCATCGAGCCGTGTTCGTCCCTCCGGTGGTCGCCGACCAAGCCGGTTCGGAAAGCCCTGCTCAACGGCGAGCCGTGCGGCTTCGACCTTCTCGAATCCATCCTTCCCGAACTCGAGGCTGCTGAGTGGACCGCGGATTCGCTGGAGGCGGTCATCGGGGCCTTTGCGGAGGCCCACGCCGACGGCAAGGTCGGAAAGATCGCCCAGCCGATCCGTATCGCAGTCAGCGGGGGAACGATCTCCCCGCCGATCTTCGACACGCTGGTCATACTTGGTCGTGATCGCTCGCTGAAGCGCATTCGCCATTGTCTCGACTCGAGGGCCCAGCTGCAGGCGGAGGTGTCGGCATGAACGATCAGCAACGGCCGACGGCATCGCTTTCGATCCTGCTGGATGGGCTGATCGACTTCGCCGGTCTCTTTCCGCCTGCGAAGCTCGAGATGGATCAGATGGTCAGCGCCTGGGAGCGTGGTCTGGCCTCGGAACACGCCTGGATGCTCGGACGGGTGATCGTGCCGGTCTCCCGGCTCGACGAGTTCGCCCGAGCCGCGGAGGGACGGATGCCCGCGGATGTCGACGAGGACCCCTGGGTCATTAGCGCCCTGATCTCGCCCTCCGCGGAGTCGCCGTTCGCCGCCCAGGTCGAGGCCATCACCCGCTTCAACGAGACCTGGGCCACCGAAGGCAGTGGTGGGGCGATCGTGGACGTGGTTGAGTTCAAGGCCGGGGGGGCGACGGCTCTGGACCGGATGCTCGACGAACTGCCCGACGATCTCTTCCCCTTCGTCGAGCTGCCGCTCGACGAGGACCTCCGGGGACTGCTGGCCGTGCTGGTCGGCTCCGATGCGGGGGCGAAGGTTCGAACCGGCGGCATTCGCCCGGAGTTCTATCCTGACGTCGATCAGCTGGCGGACTTCATCGTCCAATGCGCAAAGGCCGATGTCCCCTGGAAGGCCACGGCCGGCCTGCACCACCCGCTTCGTCGCCGCAATGAAGCGGTTCCCGCCATGGAGTTCGGGTTTCTCAACGTGTTCACCGCGGCGCTGCTGGCCAGGCGAAGCGAGGATGTCACCTCCGCGGAGATCGTTCCGATGCTCACGGCCGAGGATCTCTCCGAGGTCACCTTCGGTCAGGATGCGATCCAGTGGGGCGAACACCACTTCACGCGGGAAGAAATCGAGGATGCGAGAATCTCCTTCTCGCTCTCATTCGGCAGTTGTAGTTTCGACGACCCCTGGAACGACCTGGAGGCACTCGGCCTGTTGAACGCCGAGCAATGATCATGACCAGCACCGACCGAACCCATGATCCGGCACGAAGAAGCTGGGTCGAATCCGCCAATGCACCCGAATGCGACTTTCCGATCCAGAATCTTCCCTGGTGCGTATTCAGGTCCGAAGACGGCTCCTCGCGCATCGGAGTCGGAATCGGTGATCAGATCCTCGACCTCCAGGCCGTCATTCTGGGCGAGGACGATCCCGTCGATACCAGTGCGCTCGGTGGAGTCGTCACCTGTGCGCTGACCGCGCCGACCCTGAACCAGTTCATGGGGCTCGGTCGCGAGGCGTGGCGAGCCACCCGGCACTTCGTCGCCGATCTGCTGGATGCGTCCAGCCAGTGCCGTGACGATCTCCTGGTGCCGATGGCCGATGCCCAGCTGCTCATGCCCGCAACGGTGGGCGACTACACCGACTTCTACGCATCCAGGTACCACGCGACCAACGTCGGACGGATGTTCCGCCCCGACGGGGAGCCGCTGATGCCGAACTACCTTCACCTTCCCGTGGGCTACCACGGTCGGGCCAGCAGCGTCGTGGTGTCCGGCACGGATATCCGCCGTCCGCACGGCCAGCTCAAGCCGGACGACGGCGATCCGGTGTTCGGGCCCATCAAGCTTCTGGACTACGAACTCGAGTTCGGCGCGTTCATCGGCGAGGCGAACCAACTGGGGGACCGCGTTCCCATCGACGACGCGATGCACCGCATCTTCGGACTCGTGATCCTCAACGACTGGTCCGCCCGCGACGTGCAGAAGTGGGAGTACCAGCCGCTGGGGCCGTTCAACGCGAAGAATTTCGCATCGACGATCAGTCCCTGGGTGGTCACGATCGATGCACTGGCCCCGTTCAGGCGACCGGGGCCGGAGCGGCTTCCGGAGGATCCGCC
>TARA_B100001121_G_scaffold219397_1_pt1 | contig 11170 bp, 7 predicted proteins | sample TARA_B100001121 | Tara Oceans TARA_B100001121 (sample SAMEA2622817) | marine metagenome | biome: marine biome (ENVO:00000447); feature: surface water layer (ENVO:00002042); material: "saline water (ENVO:00002010), including plankton (ENVO:xxxxxxxx)" | depth 5 m
TCATGCTCGCCCTGCCCGGACGGTGCTGGTCGCTGCTGACGCGCATGGAGCTCCCCCGCCTCCGCATGCCCGATCTGGCCGGCTTCGCCGCCGCCCCGATGGCGATCCTGCGTCGCAACCACGACGTCGAGTACGAGGACGAATACGACGACGGAGACGAGGAGTACGAGGACGAGGAGGAAGAGGAGGAGGAGTACGAATACGAGTACGAGGACGAGTACGAGGAGGAGGCGCCCGTCGTCACCAGTCCGGCCCGCAAGAAGGCGGCTGCGAAGGCGGAGAAGAAGCCCGCCCGCAAGCAGAGCAAGGCCAAGGCCAAGGACAAGTTCGCCAAGTTCCAGCTGAAGCGGCAACCGAAGCAGAAGGTGGCCACGAACGCCGATCTGCAGCGGGACGAGAGCTACGACGACTACAAGTTCCCGCCGGTGGAACTGCTGGCGGATCCGCAGTCGAACTTCTCCGAGAAGGCCGAAGCGAGCGTGCGCCGTCAGGCCGAGATGCTCGAGCAGGCGCTGGAGACCTACAACATCGAGGGCACCGTCGAGGGCATCGAAGCCGGCCCCACCGTGACGCTCTATTCGGTGCAGCTCGCTCCCGGTACCAAGGTGAGCAAGCTCTCGACGCTGGCCAAGGACATCGCCCGCACGCTGTCGGTGAAGAACATCCGCATCGTGCCCACCATGGCCGGCCGCTCCACCGTGGGCATCGAGGTGCCCAACCTCGTGCGCGAGAAGGTGGCGATGAAGGAACTGATCGCGAGCGGTCGGGACCAGGGCATGATCCTGCCCATGTTCATGGGCAAGGATGCCAACGGTGAACCGCTGGTCATGGACCTCGCCCGCATGCCGCACATGCTCATCGCGGGCACGACGGGATCGGGCAAGAGCGTCTGCATCAACAGCATCATCATGAGCTGGCTCTACATGAAACGACCGGACGAGGTGAAGCTGATCCTCGTCGACCCCAAGATGGTCGAACTCAGCCAGTTCGAGAACATCCCCCATCTCGCCTGCCCGGTCATCACCGACATGGGCCGGGCCGCGGCCAGCCTCGAGTGGGCGGTGCGGAAGATGGAGGAGCGCTACACGCTCTTCCAGGAGGCGGGCGTCCGGAACATCACGTCCTACAACGCCATGACGCCGGAGGAGAAGAAGGAGATCTTCGACATCCAGAACGAGATCGAGAAGGCGAAGGTGCCCGACAAGCTGCACTACATCGTCTTCGTGATCGACGAACTCGCCGACCTGATGCTGACCAACAAGGAGGTCGAGCAGTCGATCGTCCGCATCGCGCAGAAGGCCCGGGCGGTGGGCATCCACCTGATCCTGGCCACGCAGCGTCCGCAGGCGAACGTGGTCACCGGTCTGATCAAGTCCAACATGCCGTGCCGCGTGTCCTGCAAGGTCGCCAGCGGCATGGACAGCCGGATCGTCCTGGACGGCACCGGCGCCGAACTGCTGCTGGGCAACGGGGACATGATGTACGTCACCCCGGCGACGCCCGACATCAGCCGCGGCCAGGGCACCTTCGTGAGCGATCAGGAGACCCGGAAGGTCGTGAAGTTCCTCAAGGAGGTCGCCAAGCCCAGCTTCGAACGCAGCCTGATCCAGGTCCGCAACGTCGACGGCGTGGGCGGCGAGGGCGGTGCTCCCAAGGAGTTCGACCCGCTGTTCGATCAGGCCGTTCGAATCATCATTGAAACGGGACGAGGTTCCGTGTCGCTCCTGCAGCGACGCCTGGCCATCGGCTATTCCCGTGCTTCGCGGCTGGTCGATCAGATGGGCCAGGTGGGCGTGCTCGGGGAGCACGTGGGCTCCAAGGCCCGCGAGGTCCTGATGAGCCTCGAGGACTGGGAGCAGTTCCAGGCCGAGGACGACGACGACGTCAGCGATCCGGTGTACGTCGACGACGATCCGGACTGCCTCGACGAGCCGGTGCCGGCCGAGTACGGCGACGAATACCAGGCCTGAACCGACACTTGATCACGGATTCTGCGGGCCCCGGGAGATTCCGGGCGATACTATTCGTGTGTGGGCAACATCGAGCGACCCCGCGGGCGAACCCCCGATCGGGAACTCGACGGCACCCACGACGAGCGCGGGGAACGCCTTGGCGACTCCCTGCGGGCGCTGTGCCTCCCGGGACGCTGGGAGGGGAAAGAATCCGGCGGCCGACGTTCACAGTCGGCGACGGCTGGAACAGTCTGCTTGCAAAGGAGGTGATACGGTGATTGATTCATGTGACTGTATGGAGGGGCCGCACAAGTAACGTGTGCCCGACGGGACGCACTGTGCGACCCTTTGACAGAAAAAAGATCGACCGGACCGCCGTACGGCGGTCCGGTCTCTTTTCGGCTCTGCGGTGCCTAAGAAACCGCTTCCGGGGCAGACCGTCGGATTGCCCGGTATCCTGCCTCCTCCGATGACTGCCGCCGATTCCCCCAACCCGGATCTTCGATCGCTGACCGACGCCTTCGTCGCGGAGGCCGCCTCGCTGCGCGAGGGCGGCGGATCGCGCGGCATCGACCGGCAGCACCGACTCGGGCGTCTGACGGCCCGGGAGCGCATCGGGCAGCTGGTCGATCCGGGCACCGAACCGTTCGAGTGCGGGCTCTACTCGGCCTGGAACATGTACGGGGACTACGGCGGCGCCCCCGCCGCCGGCGTGGTCACCACCATCGGCACCGTCGGTGGCAAGCGGTGCATGATCATCGCCAACGACGCCACGGTGAAGGCGGGCGCCTTCTTCCCGATGACCTGCAAGAAGATCATCCGGGCCCAGATGATCGCGCAGCGATCGAGACTCCCCCTGCTCTACCTGGTGGACTCCGCGGGAGTCTTCCTGCCCCTGCAGGAGGATGTCTTCCCCGACACCGACGACTTCGGACGCATCTTCCGTAACAACGCCGTCATCTCCGCCGACGGTATTCCCCAGATCGCCGCGATCATGGGCAACTGCGTGGCCGGTGGCGGCTACCTGCCCGTCCTGTGCGACACCATCCTGATGACCGAGGGCAGCGGCCTGTACCTCGCGGGCCCGGCGCTGGTCAAGGCGGCCATCGGCCAGGAGGTGGAGAACGAGGAACTCGGCGGCGCGGCGATGCACGCGGAGATCGCGGGCACCATCGACTTCCACGAACCCGACGACGAATCCTGCCTCCGCCGCGTGCGGGCGATCGTCGATGCCGACCAGTCGGTCGGACCGGCCCCCACCCCGCCCTTCGAACCGGCGGATCCGGCCCGGCAGCCCGGGGACGTCTACGACGTCTTCAAGGGCGAGGCCCACCAGCAGTACGACGCCCGGGAACTCATGGAATGCGTCGTCGACGGGGGCAGCTTCAACGAATACAAGTCCGACTACGGCGCATCTCTGGTGTGCGCCTACGCCCGCATCGGCGGATGGCCCTGCGGCATCGTGGCCAACCAGCGCAAGGCGACGCAGAAGAAGATGCCCGGCGGCAAGGCCGGCCCCTCGGTCGCGGTGAACATGCCGGCGGTGATCTACACCGAGTCCGCGGACAAGTCGGCGCGGTTCATCATGGACTGCAACCAGAAGAAGATCCCGATCATCTTCGTCCACGACACCACGGGCTTCATGGTCGGCCGCGACAGCGAGCAGGCCGGCATCATCCGCAGCGGCGCCAAGATGGTCAACGCGATGAGCAACTGCATCGTGCCCAAGATCTCGTTGATGGTCGGCGGCAGCTACGGCGCCGGCAACTACGCGATGTGCGGCCGGGCGTTCGATCCCATGCTCACGCTGGCCTGGCCGAGTTCGGCCTGTTCGGTGATGGGCGCCGCCCAGGCCGCGAACACCCTGCTGCAGATCGATCTCGCCGCCCGCAAGCGCAAGGGCGAGGAGGTCGACGAGGATGAACGACGCCAACTCCTCGAGGCGATCACCGACTCCTACCGGGAGCAGCAGGACATCCGCTACGGCGCCGCCCGCGGCTGGATCGACCGGATGATCGAACCGCACCGCACCCGCGCCGAACTCACGGACGCACTCCAGATCGCGGCCGCCGCGCCGGTGACCGGGGAGTTCCGGACCGGCGTCCTCCAGACCTGATCTACGGCTGCGGCTGCATTCGCTGCAGGACGGCGTCCAACCGGCGACGGTGGATCGGCTGGTCCGGTTCCAGCAGCAGCAGGGCCTCGATCATGGTCCGGGCCGTCTCGAGGTCGCCCGCTTCGATGGCGATGGAGGCGGTCGCCTCCCGCAGCGATGCGTCGTAGGGATCGATCGAGACCGTGCGACGGATCGCCTCGAGGGCTTCGTCGAACCGACCCGCCCGCCGCAGGGCCACCGCCAGTTCCCGGCACGGTTCCGGATCGTCGAGTTCGAACGACGCCAGCACCCGCAGGTGCTCGATGGCCCGCTCCGGCGTGGGACCGCGGCCATACCAGTCGGCGAGCAGTCGATGGCCGAACGGATCGCCGGGACGGACCTCGACGTAGGTCGTGAGCCACGGCAGCCGTTCCTCCATGGGGCCGCCCCGCAGCAGGGAGGCGTTGATGGCGCGTTCGAGCAGATCCGGATGGTCCGGATGCGCCTCGAGCAGTGCGGCAAGCTCCGTGGGATCCGGATCGTAGAGATCCGCGATGCGGGGAAGGTTCCAGTCGTCGGCATCCATGGGCCGGTCGGATTCGCCGGGCGTGCGCGGAGCCGCGACGTCCTCGAGCAGTCGGCGCATGCCGTCCTGCACCGCGACGCTGCGCTGCTGGCGGAGCATCGTCGCCGGGATGGTCCCTCGTTCCAGCGCCCGCCGCGCGAGTTCCTCCATGGACGGATCCGGATCGAGTCCCCACGCGCGGACCTGATCACCGGCCCACCCGAGGAAGTCCTCGTGGAATCGGTCCCGGCTCACGCCCAGCGCGGCGGGAAAGGCCAGCGACTCGGCCGCCCCGTCGCGGTACTGGTCGAGCAGGCGCTGCAGTCCGGACTCGCCGTACTGTTCGATCAGGTATTCGATCATCATCCACGCCTGGGTGTAGGCGAGGCTCCGATCCTGGGGGCGACGGGGGCGGACGAAGGCCCAGTCGAGTTCATCCGGCGGCAGCATGGTTCCGTTGCGCCACTCGTCGGCCACCATGCGGAGGACCGACCACGGACGCGGGGCCGGTTCCATCGAGACCGCCAGCCCTTCGGTGCACCAGAGGGGAATGCGGTTGCGGGTGCGTTCGAGCGTGACGGTGTGGGTGTATTCGTGTTCGAGCACGTGCTGCCAGTCCCACCGCCCCATGTGGCGGTTGGGCATCGAGCGGCGCGGCACCTCCATGGCGATGACGGGTCCGGTGCACGCGGCCATGGTGTGCACGTCGGGCATGCCCACGACGCGGACCGCGAATCGTTCGTGGTCCGGCAGGACCTCGACCACCGTCCGCTGCGTGGGCTCCCAGTCGAACCGCCCGGCGATGCGTTCGTGCATGGCCTCGAGTGCGACGGGCATGTCCCGGACGAGGGCCTCGTCGGATCCCGGGCTGAAGCGGATCTCGAAGTGCTCGGTGCGTACGACGTCGTAGTCCATGATCTCCCGCAGCAGTTCCAGACTGTTGGCGGCGCGGAGATTGAACGGATCGACGGCCGTGGCCTCCTCGAGGGCCTCGAGGGCCTCGGCGTCGAGGCCCGCCTGCCAGAGCATCAGTCCGAGTTCCACGTGGGCCGCGGGTTCGGTGGGCTGGATGTCGATGGCCGCCTCCAGCCACCGGCGCGACGCGTCGTACTGCCGGTGCAGCGACAGCAGGCGCCCCGCGCGGGTCGCGGCCAGCGGGTTGCCGGGCATGACGGATCGCCATCGGTCCCACGCGGCCGCGATCGCGGCATCGTCGTCGAGCAGGGTGACCGCGGCCAGTTCCAGCGCCCGCGCGGCGGGCAGGTCCGGAAAGCGATCCAGCAGCGGCGCCAGTTCGGCCCGGGCCGCGACGGCTTCGCGTCGCGCCAGCAGCATCTCCGCCTCCAGCAGCACGGCGAGCGGATGGTCGGGGTCGATCCGCCGCAGCGAGGCCGCCGCCGTCGCGGCGGCGTCGAAGTCGAAGATCTGGACCGCGAGCCGGCCCAGCAGGTACCAGGCGTCGCTGCAGCGGGGGTTGAGTTCGAGCACGTCCCACAGGGCCTGCCCCGCCTCGTTGAAGCGGCTCTTCTCGAAGAGCAGTTCGGCCTCGAGCAGGATGGCCGGCCAGTGGAGCGGATCGACCTCGGAGCGCACCCGCGCGAGGGTGTTCATCAACTGCTGGTAGGCCGCTCCGGTGCGCCCCGTCCGCAGGGCGAGGCGTCGACCGGCGTCGACCCGGGCGACCTGCTCCTCGACGGATGTGGGGATCGTCTCCATCGCCGACTGCAGTGCCACCGTCGCCTCCGCGTCACGTCCCAGCGCCCGCAGCGCCGAGGCGCGCAGGACCAGACCCGGACTGGACGCATCGGTGGCGGTCAGTTCCAACGCCGCATCGAGTTCTCCCCGCCGCATCGCCGCCAGCGCCTTGATGCGATCCGGCACCGACGGATCCTCGAAGACGGGATCGTCCAGACGCCAGGCCCGCACGGCGGCCAGCGCGCGGTGTTCGGGGGTGGTGAGATCCTCCTCGTCCCAGGTTCCGTGGAATCGATGCAGCGCCGAGCGTTCGGCATCGGTGCGGAACTCGTCCTGCAGCAGTTCGCGGACCAGCGACGAAGGAGGTCGCGGGGGCGGCACCAGCGACTGGCCGGCGACCGGAGCGACGAGCACGAGCACGGATGCGACGGACGACAGCCGGCCGATCATTCTCCGGCCCCAGCGGGTTCGACATCCTCCGGGCAGGGTCGTTCGTCCACCACCCAGTCGGCGGTGGTGGGAACGGTGCCGGCGAGTCGACGACGCTGCTCCTCGTCGAGTTCCGGATTCACCCGGGCGTCGGCCAGGCGAAGACGGCGGGTGTTGCCCTCTTCATCCACCATGGCCACGCCCACGGGCAGCCAGTTGGCGGTGTCGTACCAGAGGTCGACGTGCTTGAAGTCGTCGGCGGTCGGCACATCGTCCCGGGGCACGATGCGAAGTCCGACCACGGTCCGATCCTCGAAGGCCGGCGTGAGGAACTCGGAGCGGGACGCGTCCCCGATGAGTTCGACGTGGTAGCGGGCCAGCACGTCGGCGGCGGGCTGTCCCACCGGCAGCGGAAAGCGTCCGCCGAGTCGGGTGGGATCGACTTCGTCGCCGCAGAGTTCCCAGCGGATGACCTGCTTCTTGGGTTCGTCGATCTCGGTGAGCCAGCGACCGTCGAAGAGGATGCGCTTGGGCCGGTTCTCCAGCCGACGACCCACCTGACGCTGTTCCAGATGCACCGCGAAGCGGGGCGTGGCGCCGTCCTGCTTCTCGTACAGGACGTCGCCGCGGCGCACGTCCCGCTTGTCGAAGAGCGGCTCGGTCCGTTCCACCGCAACGGAGGCGGTGAAGACACGCACCGCCCGTCCCCCCGCCTCGATGCGCTGCAGCGTCTCCAGAACGGGGTCGACCGTCACTTCAATCTGGGGCTCGGACACCGGAGCGGTGATCGCGGAACCACCGGGCGCCGCCGCGGGCGGCGGCGACGGCTGGCAGGCCGTCAGCAGCAGAATGCAGATCGAAAGCAGCACGGGTCGAATCCGGAGAGGGTTCATGATGGGGCGACATCGCCCGTGGACATCGTACGCACGAATGCATCGAGGCAGGCCAATGCATGCTCAAGTTCGGGATCGGCGGCGGCCAGGACCAGCGCCCGCCGGGCCGTGTCGAGGGCGGCGGGGCGATAGGCGTCGTCGCAGTCGCAGAGGTTGTCGTACACGTCGGCGAGCTTGATCAGCCGGACCGGCCAGGCCGCCGCGGCGATCGCGCGGTCGTACTCGGCTTCGCGCCGGTCCTCGGGCAGCCGCTTGTCCTTGCTCAGTGCGGCGACCCAGTCGGCGATCTCGTGGTCGAAGTGCTCGACCAGCTCGTCGTAGTCGACGGTGGTGTCCTCGATGAGATCGTGCAGCACGGCGGCGGCGAGGATCCGTTCGTCCTCCACGCCGAACACGGTGGCGGCGACCATGGCCACCCGCACCGGATGCGAGGCGTAGGGCGTCACGCCGTTGCGACGGAACTGGCCGGTGTGCCGACGCGAGGCGAGGTCGATCGCCCGCTGCCAGTGGTGTCGTCCGTCGAGTCCCGGTTCGCGGCTCATGCCTCCGCTCCGATCAGCAGGACGACCGCGTGGGTCTCGATGGCCCGGCCTTCACCGACGGCATCGACTTCCTCGTGGGTCTTGCCCTTGACGTTCACCCGCTGCGGTTCGCAGCCCAGTGCCGCGGCGATCCGCTCCTCCATGGCCCGCTTGAGGGGGCTGATCTTCGGCCGCTGGCAGACGACGGTGATGTCGAGGTTCCCGGGCTCGAGGTTGCGCTTCCGCATGCGACGGACGGCTTCGGCGAGGAAGTCCATCGAATCGCGTCCCGCGTTGGCGGCGTCGTCGTCGGGAAAGAGCTGCCCGATGTCGGGCTCGCCCATGGCGCCCAAGATCGCGTCGGTGACGGCGTGGAGCACCACGTCCCCGTCGCTGTGACCGACCGGTCCGGCATCGTGCTCGACCGACACCCCTCCGAGCACCATCGGGCGGCCGTCTCCGTCGGGGGCCAGGGGTTCAAGCCGGTGCAGGTCGTAGCCGTGTCCGATGCGGATGGAGGGTTCCGTGGATGCCATGCCCCACATTCTATCCCTCTTTAGAGCCCGGGAATCCGCGGGGGACCCGCGGCCTATGATGGAAAGGCCATTCTGTGGGAACCCGGGCCGTGGCTGGCCGATAGAAGGGTTTCACGGGCGTGGCCCGCAATGCGTTCCCCCATCACCACGAGCGACGACCACCATGACACGGCTTCATTTCACCGGACTCCTTCTGGCCACCCTGCTCACCGGCGGATGCTACTCGCCCCAGGGCGGACTGATGCCGTCGAGCAAGGGTGCGTTGACCTACTACTCCACCGCCGAGGAGCCCAAGACCGTCATGCTGCTCGACATGCGCAACGGCGAGAACATCTTCGAGATGAAGATCCCCGTCGGTCGCCAGCTCGTGATGCAGTTCTACGCCGACAAGGGTGACGACGAGGTCTACACCCCGGACCTGATGAAGTACCAGATCATGGAACTCGGCACGTCGTACGGTTCGCTCAACAACTCCATGACCGTGCCCGACGCCTACAGCCGCCGCATCGACGTCTTCATCCGTCCCGGCGAGCGGTACGAACCGGCCGAACCGAACCGTCCCCTGCGGACCGACGAACTCGCCGATCGCCCCGAGGGCTGGACCCCGGCCGGGGGCAGTGACGACTATCGCCCCGATCCGGTGACCACCTACGACGACTGATGGCCGCCTGCGGGCCGTCCACGGCCCGGTCGGCGACTTCCCGTCGATTCGGGGGTCGCCATCTGCTAGAATCGTTCGTTCGATTATGACGACCATCAACCGACCATCCGATTCCGCTTCCGACCAGGCTCCCCGCGTGGATCCGGCGACCGTGTCCCTCTCGGGCTACGAGATCGACCAGCTCTACGGTCCGGGCGCCGTTCCCACGACGTCTCCGGACGACCCGTCGACGCCGCACGAGCGGATCGGCCTGCCGGGCATCTTCCCCTTCACCCGCGGGGTGCACGAGACGATGTACCGTTCGCGGCTGTGGACGATGCGGCAGTTCGCCGGCTTCGGTTCGGCCGACGACACGAACCAGCGGTTCAAGTACCTGCTGGAGAACGCCAAGGGCGTGAACACCGGTCTGTCGACCGCGTTCGATCTGCCCACGCTGATGGGCCGCGACAGCGACGATCCCCTGAGCCTCGGCGAGGTCGGGCGCTGCGGTGTGGCCATCGACACCATCGAGGACATGCACCGGCTGTACGCCGACATCCCCATCGACGAGGTCACGGTCAGCCAGACCATCAACGGCCCGGCCGCGGTGATCTGGGCGATGTACATCGCGATGGCCAGGCAGCGCGACATCGACGTCGCGAAGCTCGGCGGCACGCTGCAGAACGACATCCTCAAGGAGTTCCACTCCCAGAACGAGTTCATCTACCCGCCCGAGGCGTCGGTGAAGCTGGTGGTGGACACCATCGAGTACGCCACGAAGCATCTGCCCAAGTGGAACAGCGTGTCCATCAGCGGCTACCACATCCGCGAGGCCGGTTCGTCGGCCACGCAGGAGCTGGCCTTCACGCTGCGTGACGGCATGGAGTACGTGGAGGCGTGCATCGCACGCGGCCTCGACGTGGACGCCTTCGCCCCGCGGCTGTCGTTCTTCTTCAACGCCCACAACGAGTTCTTCGAGGAGATCTGCAAGCTCCGTGCCGCCCGCCGCATCTGGGCGACGGCGATGCGCGAGCGCTACGGCGCGAAGAATGACCGCTCGCTGCTCATGCGGACGCACGTGCAGACGGCCGGCTGTTCGCTGACCGAGCAGCAGCCGCTGAACAACATCGTCCGCGTGGCCTACCAGGCCATGGCCGGCGTGCTGGGCGGATGCCAGAGTCTGCACACCGACTCGATGGACGAGACGCTCGGCCTGCCGACGGAAACCTCCGTCCGCGTGGCGCTGCGCACCCAGCAGATCCTGGCCCACGAGACGGGCGTGCACCGCACGGTCGATCCGCTGGGCGGTTCGTGGTACGTCGAAGCGCTGACCGATCAGATGCAGGCCGACGCCGACGCGATCATCGGACAGATCGACGGCATGGGCGGCGTGGTCGAGGGCATCCACAAGGGCTACTTCCGTCGTTCGATCGCTGAGGCCAGCTACCGCTTCGGCCAGGAGATGGAGGCGGGCGACCGCTACATCGTGGGCGTCAACGCGTTCACCGAAGGCAACGACGAGCAGCAGGTCGACATCCTGCAGATCCCCCACGAGGTCGAGACGAACCAGTGCGAGCGGCTCGACGCGTTCAAGCAGCAGCGCGACGACGACGGTGTCCAGTCCGCACTGGATGCGATCCGCACCGCGGCCCGCGCCGACGAGAACGTCATGGACAGTCTCGTGGAGGGCGCGCTGGCCAACTGCACGCTGGGCGAGATGGTGCAGGCGATGGCGGACGTCTACGGCCGCTACACCGGCGGGCCGGAGTGGTAAGCCCCCTCCCGGCCGCCTGAACCCCGTTCACCGCGGAAATTGATTGAATCCGTGCCCCCGGTTTCTAGAC
>TARA_B100001121_G_scaffold70882_1_pt1 | contig 11162 bp, 8 predicted proteins | sample TARA_B100001121 | Tara Oceans TARA_B100001121 (sample SAMEA2622817) | marine metagenome | biome: marine biome (ENVO:00000447); feature: surface water layer (ENVO:00002042); material: "saline water (ENVO:00002010), including plankton (ENVO:xxxxxxxx)" | depth 5 m
CGTATCCACTAAATGGTGTTCTTATTTTAAATCCTAATGGAACATTTATCTATACTCATAATGGAGGGGAAACAACTACAGATTCTTTTACTTATTATGCAGTGGATGATACAGGCCTCACTAGTGACACAGTAAGTGTATCATTATGTATAAATCCAGTAAATGATTGCCCAATACCTGCAGATGATATCTTTAATATAAATGAGGGTGATATAATTGATACCTCCATGGTATTTAATGATTTTGATGTTGAAGGAAATGAATTAATTGTTAGTATCTCTAACCCTCCTAGTCTCGGTGGTTTTACATGGTCTCAAGATGGTAAGTTTACTTATTCTGCTCCTGATGATGTCCCTGCACCTGGACCTGAAATTGTGACATTTGATTATATTCTTACTGATACAGAAGATGGATTTATTTCATGTGACTCTATTGGAACTGTTACTATAATTATAAATTATGAAAATGATTGTCCAATAACTGAGGATGATTCAATAATAGTTGATGGTTCTGTTGCAAGTTCTAGAATCATTGATGTTCTTTTAAATGATACGGATCCAGATTCTCAAATTGATACAACAAGTGTAAGAATTATTTCTGGTCCAACATTTGGTGATGCGATATCAAATATTGATGGTACAATAACATATAATTTTGATGAATCTCCAATTCCATTTGATACCATAACATATAGTGTAAGTGATTTTGAGGGATGTGAGGTACTAGGTAAAGTTTACATTTATATTGAAAATTTAAGAAATCCTAGATATAATTTACCAAACTATTTTACTCCTAATGGAGATGACTTTAATGATTATTTCTTAATAAAATATGAGAATATACTTGAGGAAGACTTAAGTTTCGAGGTAAAGGTAATGGATAGATATCAGAGGATTGTTTACGAAGGACTTGTGCAAGGTTCTGATAAAATTTGGAATGGCGTTAATTCATTTACGTCAGAGATAGTTAAAACAGATTTCTATTACTATGAGATTACTCCGATTGAATACTATAACACACCTTACGTGAGAAGAAGAGATAAGATACTTGGTACAGTTTATCTTGAGAAAGAGAGATAAAAATTCTTATTTAGTAAAATTATATATTGCAAATGTTGCAAGCCAGTGTTCTCCACCGTATCCGCTTTTAAACATTATATTATATCCTTCCTCTGAGTGATTTCTAGCTATAGATTGTAATAACATTTTCTCAGAGTTATCATCAAGTTTAATGGCTATATCTTTTAATGTCCATGCCCGATGAAACATAAGCCCTATAAGATGTCCTATTCCAGGATCTTCTGGGTCAAGTACTGTAGGTGGATTAATTATATTTTTAAAATAGGGTTCTTTAAGTGATGGTATAAATTTTTTAAACCAAATATTAAAATCTTTTTTTTCTAAAATAGATGACATTAAGCTTGCTTCAGCAAGACACGGTGATAGGAAATCAGTTCCGGAAGGTTCATAATTGATTGGACAGTTTATGTCGTTGTAGAAATTTTTTATGCTAAATTCTTTAATCTTATTAATAAGGATATCATCTTTTGCAACTAATGCATATTCTATCATTAATGAAAAAGAAAAGGCAGTGTTTGCATGTGTTCCTGGTCTTAACGGTGTTGATAATTTATCTAAAAAATCAATGGTTCTATTACTAAGTAAATCAACTAATGGTTTCATATTTGAAGCCCATATTTTTGCATTAGTATTATCCCATGTCAAAAGCTCTGAATATAGTTTCATTAACCATGCCCAACCGTATGTTCTTTCAAAACCTTTTGCAAAATCTTGTTTAAAAAACTCAAGTTCTTTGCTTAGATTTTCTTTGCTTAGATTTTTTTCAAGTTTATTTAAAATTATGTCTCTTTCAGATAGTTCTGGAAAATCTTTTAATATTTTAACCATAGCCCAATGACCGTGAACTGCTGAATGCCAGTCCCAGCACCCATAAAAAGAAGGGGTTATTTCATAGTGTGGTTTTATCCAATCTTTGTTAACAAATCTATATCCAATTTTATATGGATATTTTTTGTCTACGCATTTGGTTGATAGTGAAACTAATTCTGATGCTAGACTTTCATCTAGTTTTATATTTTTAATTTCATTAGATTCATTAGTATTTGTACATCCAAAAATTAAAATTATGATTAAAAAATACAGTTTCATTTTTTACTAGCATTAAAAAGTTTCTCTTTTTCTTTTTTTGAGAGACTAGAGTATCCACTCTCTGAAATTTTGTCTAGTATTTTATCAATTTCGTCTTGAGATATATCTGGCTTTACTTCGTCATTCATAGGTGGATCTTGTTTTATTTTTGATGAGCTTTTTTTATTAAAAATATTTATAATTTTAATTATTCCCTCTCCCATATTTACTCCATTTTGAAGTTGTCTTATAAAAAGGTAACCTATCAATGCTCCACCTAAGTGAGCAATCTCTCCCCCAGCATTCGACCCAGTTACATCTAAGAACGAAAGAAGAATATAAAATAAAGCTATATACTTAATCCTAACGGGTCCTAGGAATAGTAAATAGAAAGTATAGTTAGGTAATAAAGTAGCTGAACCTGCAACAATACTAAATACCCCAGCGGATGCTCCTAACATTAATGAGTCTGATACTCTATCTCCATAAAAAGGAATTATATTAAAAAGTGCCATATAAGATAGGCCTCCAATTATACCACCGAGAACATATAATGATATAACAGCATTGTTTCCAATATTATCATGAATAATCTTACCAAACCAATACAAGAAAAGCATATTCCATAAAATATGGCCAAAGCTTAGGTGTAAAAAAAAGTAGGATATTAATGACCAAGGTTGTAAAATAAAAGTAGTAAATGCAGCAGGTAGCATTAGCTTATTTACAAATATTTTGAAAATGGTACCCCCGCCAGAAAGAGTTATAAAAACTTCCAAAATACTTAATACAACAAAAACAATAACATTGATTAATATGATTTTAACTAGACCATTATCATCTTTACTCCATGCGTTCTTAAAATCTTCAATTATAAAATTTGCCATCAGTAGTAAGTTCCGTATTTATTTTTCCAGTATCGAAGGATAATATAGGCAATTAACATACCTCCAAGGTGAGCTAAATGAGCAACATTATCCCCAGGCATTCTATTAAATTCGCTCCATATTTCATAAAATCCATAAACTAATACTAAATATTTTGCTTTAATTGGTATTGGAGGAATTAATAGCATAAGCTGCATATTTGGAAATAACATAGCAAAGGCAAGTAAAATACCAAATACAGCACCGGAAGCTCCAACCATTGGTATGTCATTATTATTTTTAAGAATAGTATTACTAATACTTATACTTTCCCTTATATATTCTTCATTATTAGGATTTTCTGAGTAACCAGATATAAAATCATATAATTGATTATAATATTCTTTTGAGTTTTCTAAAATAAACTTTCTAAAATTTTCTGGGTTTGGATTTTGCTGATAGGTTTTAACTTTTGTCTCTAATGAATAATTTTCAAAAAAATTTACTCCAGAATATAGAATTCCAGCACCAACTCCTGTAACTAAATAAAATATGAAAAATTTCCTTGAACCCCATACTCTTTCAAGAATAGGAGCAAAAATAATTACAGCAAACATATTACTAAATAGATGTCCGAAGCCTGCATGAATCCACATATATGTGAGGAATTGATATGGCTTAAAATTATCTGAAAGAATATATCTTAATCCAAACGATTCGATTATAAAACCACTTGTTAAAATGAAAATAATTCCATTAATTATTAATATATTTTTTGCAGCTGGAGTAAGATTAAACATTAAAATAAATTTTCTACTTTATCAATACCTAATTCGATGTAATTTTGTTTCCCATCAGGTGAATACTTTGAGTTTTTACATGCAAACAATCGATCTATAATTAAATTCATTTCTACCTCACTCAAGTTTTTATTATTAATAATTTTAGCTTTTTTAGAAAATGACTTGATAATCAAATCTCTATTTTCTGATTTAATATCAGAATTATTATTTTTTATTTCTTCAACAAAACTTTCTATCATTTCTTTCTCATTAATATCATCTAATCCATTAGGTATTCCATTAACAACTATAGAGTTTTTGCCAAAAAAATCAATATTAAATCCAATTGATTTTATGTCATCTATTATCTCTTGAATAACTTTAAAATCAGACTTATTAAATTCTATATACTGAGGAAATAAGCTTTGTTGAGTATTGGTAAAAGATTTTATATTTGAATTTTTATACTTTTCATAAAGGATTCTTTGTTGACAGTATTTATGGTTAAATATTAATAGTTTTTCACCTACTTGTTTAAATATAAAGTTTTCTAGAAACTGTACTGGTTTATTTTCATTCTCGATAGATGATGTATTCTCAAATAACATTTTATCTGAGTTTTCTACCTTTACATTCTCAAAAATTTTTTCCCAATCTTTCTTTTTATTCGAATAAGATTCATTAATATTTTTACTTTCTTTTGAACTAATTTGAAAGCCAATATTTTTTTTGAAGTTTATATCTACATCAAAATCAAGAGATGGAGATATATTAAATTTTTCCAATGATTTATTTACTGATGATTTTACTAGGTTATAAATGAGTTTCTCATCCTCAAACTTTATTTCAGTTTTTGTAGGATGGATATTTACATCAACTAGATCTGTGTTTATGGATATAAATAATACATAAAAAGGAAATTTTTTTTCTTCGATCATTCCCTCATAACTGTTAGTAATTGCATGATTTAAATAAGGACTTTTTATAAATCTATGATTTACATATATAAATTGTTCTCCTCTTGTTTTTTTTGTGTTTTCAGGCTTTCCAATAAAACCATTAATTGTAATAGCACCGTATTTTTCCTCGCATTCAATCAAATTTTTTTCATAGCTCTTTTTAAAAACAGAAATTATTCTTTTCTTAAGATTTGAGCTTTTAAGATTATACATTTCAGCTTCTTCATTTATTAGTGAGAAAGAAATTTCAGGGTGAGCAATAGCACATCTTATAAATTCGTCAATTATATATTTAATTTCAAGATTGTTTGATTTTAAAAAATTTCTTCTAGCTGGAATATTATAAAATAAATTTTTAGCATTAATACTAGTTCCCTTTTGAAAACTGATTTCTTTTTGGTCAACTATTTTAGAATCTTTTACTAAAACTTGTTGACCAATATTGTCAGATTCAGTTTTTGTCTTTAATATAATTTCAGATACAGCTGCTATTGAGGCAAGTGCTTCACCTCGAAATCCCATAGTTTTAATTTTGAATAGATCTTCAGCCTTCGATAATTTTGATGTTGAATGTCTACCAAAACACTTTATTGCATCTTCTTTTGTCATGCCGATACCGTCATCTATAACTGTAACAGACTGTTTCCCTGCATCTTTAATTATTACTTTTATGTTTTTGGCATTAGCGTCAATACTATTTTCAATTAATTCTTTAATTATTGATGACGGCCTTTGAATTACTTCTCCAGCAGCAATTTGATTTGCTACAGATTTGGGTAGTTGGGAAATAATGCTCATATCAACTTTTGGATATTTTTTTATAAAAGAACCACAAAGGTATTAAAAGGAAAGAGATAAAAATGGTGTTTCCAACATAAAGCCACCCAAATATTAAAAAAGAAAGAAGAAAGGCTATGAATAGTTGAAGTTTTGAGGCACTAATTTCAGATGATTTTCTATTCCTTTTAAAGTATTTTTTTTTAGAATTCTTTGATTTTGATATTCTCTGATCTAAATCATCTTTAACTGGATCATAATGTCTTGCAGAAAATTTAAATTTTCTATTATTAGGTAATTTAATAAATGAAGGAAGTCTCATATCTAGTAAATCAAATTAATTATTGCATAAAGATAGATTGAAAAATTGTTAATTTAGTAATAGTGAATTTATAAGGGAATGTTTACATTTTCTTATAAAAAATAAATTACATCTTATATGAAGATAGGTATTGTCTGTTACCCAACATTTGGAGGAAGTGGTGTTGTTGCAACTGAACTTGGGAAAGCTCTATCTGAAACAGGAAATACTGTACATTTTATATCATATGCTCAGCCAGCAAGACTAAATATTTTTAGTGACAATTTATTTTATCATGAGGTGTCAATTAAAAATTACCCTCTTTTTGAATACCCTCCTTACGAAACTTCTTTAACAAGCAAGCTTGTAGAAATAGTTCAATTTGAGAAACTTGATTTGATTCATGTGCACTACGCAATTCCTCATGCATCCTCTGCACTGTTAGCAAAAGATATTTTAAAATCAATGGGAATTAACATCCCTGTAATTACCACTTTACATGGAACAGATATAACTTTAGTTGGTAAGGATCCTTCTTGTAAACCAGTCATTAATTATTCAATAAATAAGTCTGATGGGGTAACTGCTGTTTCAAATAGTCTAAAAGAAGAAACAATTAATCTTTTTAGTATAACAAATAATATAAACGTCATTCCAAATTTTATTGATATTGAAAAGTATTCTAAAGTTAAAAGAAACCCATATAGGAGTAAGCTATGTCCAAAAGGGGAAAGGTTGTTAATTCATACGTCTAATTTTAGAAAGGTAAAAAGAATTCAAGATGTAATTAATGTCTTCTGTAAGATAAATAAAGAAATTCCTTCCAAATTAATAATGATTGGTGATGGTCCGGAAAGAGCAAACATTGAGTCTCTTACAAGATCTTTGTGTTCCTTAAGAGATGTTATGTTTATTGGAAAAATTCCAGATGTAGAAACCGTGCTTTATAAAGCTGATTTATTTCTTTTAACATCTGAAAAAGAAAGCTTTGGATTATCTGCCTTAGAGGCAATGGCTTCTTCAGTTCCAGTAATTTCTTCTAATGCTGGAGGGTTACCTGAATTAGTTGAGGAGGGTATATCTGGTTTTACGTGTGATATAGGTGATATTAATTCTATGTCAGAGAAAGCGATAAAAGTTTTAGATAAAAAAAATCTAAGTGGTTTTAAGGAAAATGCACTTAGAATTGCAAATAATTATGATATAAATATAATATTACCAAAATATGTTGAGTTTTATAAAAACATTTTAAATAAAGGATAGTGTCACAGAAAAAGAAAAAAATATATGTTCTTGATACATCAGTGATCTTATATTCTCATGATTCTATCATGAATTTTGAAGAGAATGATATTGGAATCCCGATAACAGTTTTAGAAGAACTTGATCAAATGAAAAAGGGAAACGACACCTTAAATTTTGAAGCAAGAGAATTTATTAGAATGATAGATAAACTCTCTATTGATAAAATGCTTAACGATTGGATTCCATTAAATGGTAAAACAAAAGGTAAATTTAAAATTCTTGTTAATCAGAAAACAAAAAATAATATTTTTAATGATGATATAAATGATCATAAAATTTTAGACTCAGCATTAAACTTACAAAAAGAGGAAAAAAATAAAATTGTCACTCTTGTCTCAAAGGATATTAACTTAAGATTAAAAGCTAAATCTCTAAATCTAAAGGCAGAGGATTATTTAACTGGTAAAATTGAAAATTTAAATTCCTTAGATCTAGAAGAGAAAATAATTGAAAATGTTAAACCTGCTATTATTGATAAAGTTTATGAAAGTAACTCAATCGATAAAAAAGATATTTTTCCTAGAAAAAAGCTCATAGATAATTCGTATTATGTATTAAAAGATTCTAATAAATCAGCTCTCGTATATTATGATAGTGATAAACAAACAATTAATAGAGTAGAGAAGACAACAATCTCCGGAATTAAACCAAGAAATGCTGAGCAAGCATTTGCAATTCATTCTTTATTAAATGAAAATGTTTCTTTAGTTTCTATTAATGGAGTTGCAGGAACAGGTAAAACTCTTTTAGCATTAGCATCTGCAATATCTCAGCGAAGAAATTATAAACAAATATTTGTAGCAAGACCTATTGTACCACTAGGCAATAAAGATATTGGGTATTTACCTGGAGATATTAACTCAAAGATTAATCCATATATGGAACCTTTATGGGATAATTTTAAATATATCCAGAATCAGTATAAGCAGACCTCTAAAGAATTTAAAATACTAAAAAATATGATTGAATCAGAGAAGCTTGTTATTCAGCCTTTAGCTTATATAAGGGGTAGAAGTTTTTCAAATATTTTCTTTATTGTTGATGAAGCTCAAAATCTCACTCCACATGAGATAAAAACTATAATATCTCGAGCTGGAGAAAATACAAAAATTGTTTTTGCTGGAGATATTAATCAAATTGACACGCCTTATCTTGACTCTCAAAGTAATGGTCTTTCGTATTTAATTGATAAGCTTAAAGGACAAAAACTATACTCTCACATAACACTTAAAAAAGGTGAAAGATCAGATCTTGCGAATTTAGCTAATGAACTTTTATAATTTTTCATAAATTGAAATATGATTAAAACTCTAGAAGACTATCAGAAGCAATATAATTTAAGTGTAAGAGATCCAGAAAAGTTTTGGAATGATTATTCCGAACAATTTATTTGGAGAAAAAAAGCAACTAAAATCTTAGATTGGAATTTTGAATCTCCTGATGTCAAGTGGTTTAAAGATGGTAGTTTAAATATTACTGAAAATATTTTCGAAAGAAATCAAGATAAAAAAAATCAAACTGCTATTGTATGGGAACCAAATGAACCAAATGATAAAGAGAAATCATTTACCTATGGACAGTTATTCGAGGAGGTCTGTCGCTTTGCAAATGTTCTAAAAAAGTTAGGAGTTAAAAAAGGTGATCGAGTAATTATATATATTCCTATGATTCCAGAGGCTGCAATTTCAATGCTTGCTTGCGCAAGGATAGGTGCTGTTCATTCTGTTGTTTTTGCTGGATTTAGTGCTAATTCATTGTCTGATAGAATTAATGATTGTGAGGCTAAAGTTGTTATAACTTCTGATGGAAATTTTAGAGGAAATAAAATAGTTCCTGTTAAAGCTGTAGTTGATGAAGCTGTAAAAAGTTGTCCTTCAATTAAAAATATTTTAACTGTTAGAAGAACTTCAGATAATGTTGAAATGATGAAAGGGAGAGATTATTGGTATCATGAAGAAGTAAAAAATGTAGAAGATTATTGTTCAGCTGTTGAAATGAATTCCGAAGATCTATTGTTTATTTTATATACTTCTGGGTCAACGGGAAAACCAAAAGGTGTTGTCCACACATGTGCCGGTTACATGATATATACACATTTTACTTTTGAAAATGTATTTCAGTATAAAGATGGAGATACATACTGGTGCACTGCAGATGTAGGATGGATTACTGGTCATAGTTATATAGTTTATGGTCCTCTTCTAAAAGGAGCAAAAACTATTATGTTTGAAGGGGTTCCTACATATCCAGATCCTTCAAGATTTTGGAATATTATTGATAAATATAATGTTAATCAATTTTATACAGCTCCAACCGCAATAAGAGCATTGCAATCTTTTGGAGAGAAATTTTTAGAAAAATCAGACCTTTCTTCCCTCAAAGTTATTGGATCGGTTGGTGAACCAATCAATGAGGAAGCTTGGAATTGGTATAATGAAAAGATAGGTAAAAATAATTGTCCGATAGTTGATACATGGTGGCAGACAGAAACTGGTGGTATTATGATATCACCACTTCCAAATATTATCGAATGTAAACCAACATATGCAACTTTACCGTTACCTGGAATACAGCCAGTCCTACTAGATAACGATGGTAATGAAATTTTAGAGAATAATATAGAAGGAAATTTATGTATTAAGTTTCCTTGGCCATCTATCTTAAGAACCACGTACGGTGATCACAAGAGATGTAAGGAAACTTATTTTTCTACCTTTAAAGGTTTCTATTTTACAGGTGATGGTGCAAAAAGAGATGAGAATGGTATGTATAGAATTTTAGGAAGAGTCGATGATGTAATAAACGTTTCTGGACATAGGATTGGAACTGCTGAGGTTGAAGATGCTATTAACCAAAATAGTGATGTAGTTGAATCTGCTGTTGTTGGATATCCACACGACATTAAAGGTCAAGGTATATTTGGGTTTGTTATAATAAATAATGAAAGTGAAAAAACAGATTATTTTGACTCTATTAGAAAAACTGTCTCAAATCATATCGGACCTATTGCAAAACCGGATAAAATTTTAATAGTTCCTGGGTTGCCAAAAACAAGATCAGGTAAAATAATGAGAAGAATTTTGCGAAAAATAGCTTCAAATGAGTTTAATAATTTTGGAGATATTTCAACTTTATTAAATCCAGAAATTGTTGACAAAATAATTAGTTCTTTTAAAAAAACTAATTAATTTATTCTATTCTGTCACTTATTTTATCAGGTATTTTAGTGTAACTTCTTTCTTCTCTCTTAACCATAGAATCTAACTCTTTCTCTCCAAAGTTATTTCTATCTCCAGAAAAAAATACTCTCCAAATTTTACCTTTTTTTGACTCTGATATGAATAGTGATCCGTCAGGACCTTGAGCTAAACCCATAGGTCTATATTTTGCGTCTTCCATATCAACCAATATTTCTTTTCCTGCAAATCCATCTGCAAAAATTTCTAACTCTCCATTAGGCTTACCTTCCTTAAATGGTATAAATCCAACTACATATCCAGCTTGTGGATATGGTACTCTATTTGTTGACCCATGAAATGCAATAAATGCTCCGTTCTTATATCTTCCAGGAAATTGATTTCCAGTATAAAATAGAAGATCATTTGGTGCCCAGTGTGCAGGTAATCCCATAATAGGATTTGCATAAGATTCAGAAGCTTTTTTATTACTGTCTCCTCCGTATTCTGGTGCAATTATTCTCTCATTTTTAAACTGATTATAATAGGTGTATGGCCATCCGAAATCGTCACCTTCACTAATTTTCATAAATTCTTCAGCAGGTAATATGGCATTGTCCCATTCTGAATAAAATTGTGGAGCATGATTATATAGAAAATCTCTTCCGTGATTTACACCATAAAGACTATTAGTTAAATTATTCCATGTCAATCCTACGACACTTCTTATTCCAGTTGCATATCTCTCTCCATCTGAAATATCTTGGCCTAATGTATTCTTATTGAATTTCCATATTCCAGCAAGGATATCTAGTTGTTCACAAGGATATTGACCTTTAACATCTCTTG
>TARA_B100001121_G_scaffold96203_1_pt1 | contig 11144 bp, 7 predicted proteins | sample TARA_B100001121 | Tara Oceans TARA_B100001121 (sample SAMEA2622817) | marine metagenome | biome: marine biome (ENVO:00000447); feature: surface water layer (ENVO:00002042); material: "saline water (ENVO:00002010), including plankton (ENVO:xxxxxxxx)" | depth 5 m
TGCGTAGATCTAAGAAGTTATTTTTATTATTTGTTATTATTTGGTTGCTTATAATAATTTTTTTGATGATTGATTTTTCTAATAAATCAAAGGCACCATGGAAAAAATATACAACTAATAAAGAACTAAGTATCAAGTTAATTCATTAATTTTTTTTTCTATCATACTATAAATTTTTTTTAAAAATTTAGGATCCTCTATAAAATCCTTATCTGATAAATCTATAGTTAACAACTTTTCTTTTGGATGATTTTTTATCCACTTTTCATAATAGTCATTAAGTTTAATTAAATAATTTTTATCAATTTCTTTTTCAAAATCTCTCTTTCTTTTTCTTATGTTTTTAACGATATTATTAATATTCGTATTTCTTAAATATATCAATAAATCAGGTTGGTCAATGTATTTTAAAATTGTATTGTAAAGCCTTTCGTAATTATTAAACTCTCTTTTTTTTAGAACACCGGAATCATGAAGTGTTTTTGTAAAAACTTCATAATCTTCATATATAGATCTGTCTTGAATTACAACCTTATTGCTCTCCGATATTTTTTGAATTTGATTAAATCTACTATTTAGAAAGAAAATTTGTAGGTGAAATGACCATTCTGACATTGATTTATAAAAATCATCTAGATAAGGATTATCATCAACCTCCTCAAGCTGTAAATTCCAATTAAATTTTTTTGAAATCTTTTCCGACAATGTTGTTTTTCCAACTCCAATATTTCCCGATATTACTATGTGTTTGATACCCATTAAAACTTAAAATTAAGTCCCAAATTTATATTTCTTCCTGGAGCACTTATACCTGAAGAATATGTTCTGTAATGTATATCAAAAATATTATCAATTGAAATATTAAACTTTATAAAGTAATTATAATCGTAGTTTAAAGAAAGGTTATGAGTCATCCATGATGGGGAACCGTCCTTTGTATATAGATATAATTTATTTAATTCACTTTGGGAAAAATCTACAATATTTTTTCTGCCATTGTAGTCTATGTGATATGTTAATTTAAGTGATTTTTTTTTAAAACTTAATGATGTTTTTCCAAATAATGGTGGAGAATGTCTTAGTGGTCTTTCATTTAATAGGTCTTTTGATGTATTATATGAAATTGAATTTTCTAATATTAAATTATTACTCAATTTGATTTTCAAATTGTTACTAAATCCTATGATAAAAGCTTTTCCACCATTAGTTAAGGTTTGAACTCTACTCATAATCCCATCATAAATTATAGAATCTTGGTTATTGAATAATCCATTTGATCTAATGATTGCATTATTTAGTCTGATATAGTACAATGATGATTTAATTTCAATTTTTTTTCCTATAAATTCATGATTAACTTCAAAATTATTAGCGTATTCAGGTTTTAAGTCCGGATTTGGAATTATTATGTTGCCAGGTTCAGAATCAAATATTTTACCTGTATCATCTAAGTTAGGAGTTCTAAAACCATTTGAGTATTGAAATTTTATAGTGTTGGATCCTATATCATATCGCATACCAAAATTACCACTAATTGAGGATGCTTTTACATTAATTTTAGAGAAAGGAAAATTATAAAAAGAATTGGAAAGTAGTGATTTTAGAGATGACGAGTTAGCTCTTAATCCAATATTTGTTTTTAATTTTTTAATATTTCTTTTGAGTGAAATATAAAAAGAGTTAGAATAGTAATTACTTCCGAGATCTGGGTATCGAGTTGATATATCTCGTTTATTTTCTGTCACTATATTTTTTTCATTTGCAGTTGAGGTCACATTATTGTAAATGCTTTCGATACCATAAAATAATTCACTATTGTCAAACTTTTTATCAAAGTCAAGATTTAATGATAATACATTAACTATCTCATACCGATTTTTAATATTATCATTATTAAATTTTCTAATATGCCTGCTTTCATTGACTTTTTGATGTGACAAATTAAGTTTAAAAGCATCGAAAAAATTATTTTTTTTGAATGAGTTGATTTTGATGCTATTCATTAGAAATGTATTTGGACCGTAATACCATTCACTATAACTTGGTGTAAATATATCATCATAAAGTATGAGTCTATCATATCTAGGTACATTTGATGAATTAGAATAGTATAGCCCATATATAAGATTTAATTTATTATTAAGTTTTAGGTTAATCTTATTAATAATATTAATTTGAGAGTATCCACTGTTTCTTTGGACATTGTAGTTATTATTTTGAATAATTTCATCTCTATTTTCAAGATAGTTTCTTTTAACATATTCTAATCTTTTTCCATAATCTGGATATAAGTCTTTTCTTTTTGATCCTGATCTTAAGTCTTTAAAAGAATTAAATGAAAAACTAGAAAGACTTGAAATATTTTTACTACTTATTCCAAAGTTTAAATTGTAATGTTTAGAATTACTTGATGAATTATATTGAATATTTTGTGATCCATTAAGTTTAGCTTTACTACTATGGAATGATGGATCAATTATTTGAAAATTCAAAGCTCCTCCAATTGCATCACTACCGTACATTACAGATGCTGGTCCAAAAAGTACTTCAATTCCCTCTAATATATATGGGTCAATAGTTATAATATTATGGATATTTCCACTTCTATATATTACATTATTTAATCTAGTGCCATCAAGAGAAATTAGAATTCTATTTGCAGAAAAACCTCTTATCATAGGGCTTCCTCCACCATGTTGACTTTTTTGGACAAATACGTCTCCTGTTTTTTCTAAAAGATCTGCAGAATTTTGTGGAGAATTTTCAAGAATTATCTCTCTTGGAATTTGAAGTGTTTTATTAGTGACATCATTAAGATTTTCTTTCCATCTATTTACAGAAATAACAACCTCATCTATTGTTACTATTTTGTTTTTTAATTGTATTTTGTTATTAATATTTTTTTTAATGATAGTTAGGGTTTTAAAAGTAGGGTGCTGAATTATTATACTATCATTTTCATTGAAAATAGATAAATTAATTTCTCCATTATAATTTGAAAATTCACCAATAGAAAGATCTTTTTTATAAAAACTCACATTAAAAATAGGTTTCTCATTTTCATCAACTACTTGAATTTTTTGCGAAAAGATTGTAGAATGAAAGAAAACAAAAAATATAAAACTTATTATTTTTTTTTCCATACTAATGCTGCTGAACCTAAAATTGCAGAGTCTTTATCCTCTAGACCTGATAGTAATATTTTTACTTTATTCTTATAGAACGGTAAAAGTTTTTTTTCAAATGCTTTTTTCGTTGGGTTTAAAATCCATTTTCCAGAATGAGCTAATCCACCTGTTAATATTATTGCTTCGGGTTGAGAAAAAGTTACGAAATTTGCCAATGAGTCACCTAAAATTCTTCCTGTATATTCATAAGCTTTAATTGCAATTTTATCACCATCATTTGCTGCTTTTGTAATTTCTTCTCCATGTAAGTCATTAAATGAAATACCTCTGAAAACACTATCATACATATACTTTGATAACATATACATTATAGTTCTTTTAATTCCTGTAGCCGAAACATACGCTTCTAGACCACCTTTAACACCCAATCCAGTATATCTACTTTTATTATTTATAGAAAAGTGTCCTAACTCAGCAGCAAAACCATCAGATCCTTCAACCAGCATACCATTACTAACTATCCCACTTCCTAAGCCAGTTCCAAGAGTTATAACAATAAAGTCGTTTAAATTTTTGGCATTTCCATATTGCATTTCACCAACTGCAGCACAGTTTGCATCGTTAGAAAGATGTATATTATAATTTAGTTTTTCTCTTAAATCTTTAACTAGGTTTAATTTTCCATTCCATTTAAGATTAGCAGGTGTTTCAATTGTACCATTTTTAGAAGCGTTTGGTGCTCCAATTCCAATTCCTAAAATTTTTTCATCACCAACAATTATATTTATTGAATTAACTAACTTATTGATATACGAACTAAATGAGGTTTCTTCTTTAGTTCTAAAAGAAGTCTTTTTAATACAAACACCTTCTTCAGATACTAATCCAATTTTTGTAATTGTTCCACCTATATCTATTCCAACAGCAGTTTTCATTTTTTTTCAAATTTTAAAATAGCCGAGTTTATACAATATCTTTTTCTTGTTTCTGTAGGTCCGTCATCAAAAACATGACCAAGATGACCATCGCAATTATAACAAACTACTTCTTTTCTAATCATTCCATAGGAAAAATCGGTTTTAGTTTTAATTGATTTTAAATTATCAACCTCAGAGAAGCTTGGCCAACCTGATCCAGAATCAAATTTTGTTTTTGAGGAAAATAAAATATTATCACAACCTACGCATTTATAGTTCCCATCTTCCTCATTATATAATAATTTTCCTGAAAAAGCAGGTTCTGTACCTTTATCTTTTAAAATTTTTAATTGTTCTTTAGTAAGTTGATTTTTGACCATAAATGCAAATATAAATCCCAAAATTATTAATATTGGAAATCAAACATTTTTTTAAAAATAATGAATATTAAAGGTGATGCAATTATTTTGACTGGAGGAAAATTTGATTCAAAATCAGCAAAAACAGCTCACGGTTTATTGAGAGGATCAAATAGATTTAATATTAAAGCAATTATTGATCCAAAACACAAAAATAATTATGTTCATATTGATAAAAATGGTAAAATATCTTTATCAGATGAAATTAGCGATATTCAAATATTTGAAAATGTAGAATCTTTTCTGGAAAGTAATATTATTGTTGAGTATTGTATTATAGGTGTTGCTTCTGCAGGAGGAATTTTACCTTTAGAGATGAGAAATGATGTAAAAAATGCTTTAAAAAATAATGTATCAATAATTAACGGTTTACACTCCTTACTTAGTAAGGATAATGAGTTAAGTAGAATAGCTAAAGAAAATAATGTTAAAATTCATGACATCAGAGTATCAAAACCAAGAGATGAACTTAATTTTTGGTCTGGTAAAATTTATGACGTTAAATCTACTAAAATTGTAGTGCTTGGTACTGATTGTGGTCTAGGTAAAAGGACAACTGCAAAGTTAATTGTTGAAGCCTTAAATAAAAGAAAAATAGTGTCTGATATGATATATACGGGTCAGACTGGTTGGATGCAAGGGTGGGAACATGGGTTTATTTTTGATTCCACCATTAATGATTTTGTTTCTGGTGAACTCGAAAGATCAATATGTGAATGTTATCAAAAGAAAAAACCTAAATATATTTTAATTGAAGGTCAGGCGGCCTTAAGAAATCCTTCTGGTCCATGTGGCTCTGAGTTTTTAATCTCAGCAAATGCAGATGGGATAATTTTACAACATTCACCAAAAAGAAAATATTTTGATGGATGGGAACATGTAGATGCTGTAATGCCATCTCTGGAGTCAGAGGTTAATCTTATTGAATCATATGGTAATGAGGTTATAGCTATAACTTTAAATACACATGGTATGACAGAACAAGAAAACATATACCACAAAAATTTAATTAATTCTGATTTTGATATTCCTGTATTTTTACCTTTGGAGGAAGGAATAGATCCTATAGTTGATTTGTTAAATTCCAGATATGATAATTGATAATATAGATGTAGAACTCGCGGATATTAAACTTACACGTCCATATACAATAGCTTATAAAACAACATCATCTATAAAAAATATTTTTGTTAAAATAATTTTGAGAAATGGAACTATCGGTTTAGGTTCATCTAATGTTTCTAAGTATGTTGTAGGTGTAGATACTTCAGAGTCATTTAGAAATACTGTTGATTTTAAAAATGATTTAATTGGTAAGGATATATTTCATTTGATTAGTAATATTGATGATATAGAAAATCAATTTAAAAATGATCCTGGTACAAAAGCAGCCTATAACATAGCTATTTACGATGCTTTTTGTAAGTCTATAAATATTTCTTTAGGAGCATTTCTAGGAAGAAGAATACAAGAATTACCAACATCTATTACCGTTGGAATAAAAGGCATTAATGAAACTATAGAGGAAATTAAAGAATATTATTCATCTGGTTTTAGATATATTAAAATTAAGTTAGGAAATAAAATTGAAGATGATATTGAAAGAATTTCTAAAATAAATGAAAAATTTGGTAATAGAATTCATATTAGAATTGACGCTAATCAAGGATGGTCAATTGATGATACAATTAAATTTTATAATAAAACAAAACGTATTGAACTTATTGAACAACCAATAAGTATTGAAAAAACTAATCAGCTTTTAAAATTACCTAATAACATAAAAAAAATAATAGCACTCGATGAGAGTTTAGTTAATTACGAAGATTCAATTAAATATTCTCAGAAATATTATGGTAAAATTTTCAATATTAAACTTATGAAATGTGGTGGTATTACTTCAGGTAGAAAAATTGCAAATATTGCTCTATTAAATGATATAGAGCTTATGTGGGGATGTAACGATGAGAGTATAATAAGTATTTCTGCTGCATTAAACACTGCTCTTTCATTTCCTAATACAAAATATTTAGATTTGGATGGTAGTTTAGATTTAACTAAAGACTTAGTTTCTGGAGGTTTTAATTTAAAAAATGGTGTGATGAAACCACTTAATAAACCAGGCCTTGGCGTTGAATTGATTTAGAATGATTAGAGTTTTTATTTTTATTTTATTTTCTTTTAACCATCTTGAAGCTCAAGATAAGATTAAAATATATTCACCTAATCCAAAATACGAAAATTTATTTAAATCAATTCCAACTATTAATGATAATGACCCATTATGGGTTAAACTTCTTTATTCAGAATCTCCAAATTATTTTGAAATTCATGATGAATACAAAAAATATTATAGAGATAAGGTTTTCAAAAAAAATATACATACTCAAAATTTTAAACATTTTAGTATGTTGGTTAGTTCTAGAAATTACTTAATGGAAGACGGGTCAATTAATATTCCTATTAAAAAATCTAATTCATTTTCAGTTTTATCTAATAATAATACTTCAAGATTTTCTAATCATATTGGAAACGATGAAAAATGGAAACCAATTGGTCCATTTCAAGTATTAAAAAGTGGTAATCCTGATTATAATGGTAATTATTTTGCTTCAACACAAGTAAATATTTATACCATAGAACAATCAAAATCTAATCCAAGTGTCATTTATGCTGGTGGTGAAACAGGAGGACTATACAAATCAGTAGATAAAGCTTTGACATGGAAATCTGTTGGAGATGATTCGCACTCAAGTAGTAATATATCAACTATAACAATACATCCTACCAATGAAAATATAGTATATTTTTCTAATAATCTTGGTGAGATTTTTAAAACTGAAGATGGTGGTAATACATGGAATGTAATATATTTCTTACATGATAATAGAATTGAAGGTATTGTTATTTCAGAAAATGATGATAATTTAATTTTAATTGCAGGGAGTAAAGGGTTGTATAGAACTATAGATGGTGGAAACACATGGACTACTATTTTAGATGATAAGTGTTGGGATTTAAAACAAAAAATAAATGATCCCAATACGTTTTTTGTTACTAAAAGTAATCCAATAAAAAAAATAACAGAAATATATAAATCTATTGATGGAGGAAAAACATTCCAAAAAAAAGATACAGGTTGGTTTAGTCCTATTGGTGGTACTGCTAAGAATGATGGGGGAGCAAGGATTGGATTAACGGATGCAGATCCAAATAGAGTATATGTTTTACTATTAGGTAACGAAGTTGGTTATGATATTGATTATGGTTATATAGGTGTATACAGAAGTGATGATGCTGGAGAGACCTGGTATACTCCATATGATGGTAATAACGATGGTTTACCAGATAATAATCCAGGTGGCCCTTATAGTTCTTCGCATCAATGTTTAGCTTGTGGAAGTTTTAATACTGGTTGGTATAATCAAGGATTTTATGATTCAGATATTGAAGTTTCTGATACTGATCCTGATCATTTTTTACTTGGTGGTATAAGACTTGCTAGATCATTTGATGGTGGAATTACATATACTGATATGATGGCTCAAAATAATGGAATAGGATATAGACATGTAGATATTCAAGAAATTGAAATCAATGGAAATGATGCATGGGTAGCTTCTGATGGAGGAATTGATTATTATAATGCTTTAACCCTTGATATAATTGAATCAAGAAACAAAGGAATAGACGGGTCACATTTTTGGGGATTTGATCAAGGTTGGAATTATGATATAATGGTTGGGGGAAAATATCATAATGGTAACTCAGTTTTGACAGAAGATTTTGGAGAAGGAAATGCTATTGATGTTGGAGGTAATGAATCTGCTACTGGGTATGTCAATAAAGGTGAAAATAAAAAAGTATATTTTAGTGATTCAGGAGCTAGGGAAATAATTGGAAATAATTATCAACCTAATGTTTCACCTTGGCTAAATCTATATAATAATATTTCGAATTATGCATTATTTCCTAATGAATCATATGTATTTTATGGTTATAGTGAGGTTGTTACAGACCCTAGATATTGGAATACATTGTATCTTGGAAAAGACCATAAATTATGGAAAAGTGAAAATGGTGGTTCGAGTTTTTTTTTATTGAAAGAATTTGGAAATGAGTCAGACCATATTGTTCAATCAATAGAAATATCAAGGAGTAATCCTAATCTAATTTTTGTAACACAAAGGAATGGAAAATTATGGAAAACTGAAGATGGAGGTAATAATTGGACAGAGGTTTATTTACCTTTTAGTCAAGACAATACTTTATTTATTTCTTTAAATTCTGATAACGAATTATATCTAGCAAATCCACGATCAGGAAATAACACGGAAAAAATATTTAAATCCACTGATTTTGGTAATTCTTGGGAAAATCTAACTACATCTAAATTAAACGGTCATAAAATTAAACATCTACATGTTCAAGAAGGGACTGATGGCGGAGTTTATATTGCATCATTTAAAAATATTTGGTATAAAAATAATTCTGATTCTGATTGGCAAGACTTTTCTCAAGGTCTACCTATAGCATCAGAAGGAATAATGAGATTCCAATTATTTTATAGGGATGGAAAAATTAGAATTGCTGGAGGAAGAGGTATTTGGGAACGGGATTTATATGAAGAATCAAAACCAATTTCACAGCCTTTTACGGCTTTTAAAAATATTAATAAATGTTCATCAGATACTATAAAATTTGAAGATTTCTCAATTTTAAATCATAAAAATGCAACTTGGCAATGGGATTTTCCAGGTGCATCATATGTATCCTCAAACTCAGATCGTAATCCCTCTGTAGTATATAATTCTACTGGAAATTATGATGTGACCCTAACAGTTACTAATGATTTGGGAACAAGTACAAAGACAATATCAGATATAATTGTAGTTAATCATAATGATCTATGTGATCCTCACCCTAATCCACAAAAAGCTTTTCTAAACACAAATAATACATATTTAATTAATAGTAAAATCAATGTAAAATCAATAACAGATTTTTCATTTACTGCATGGGTTTATCCAGATGGTATTCAAACTGATTATGCAAGTATATTTAGTCTTTCTTCTAGAGATATTCAAGAACAACATAATGTTTTGAACTTTAGAGAGGGAAATAATACACTTGGGTTTCATTGGAATGGTAAGGCATGGGGATGGGATAGTAATCTTATTGTTCCAGAAAATCAGTGGTCTTTTATAGCAATTACAGTAAAATCATCAAAAGTCACTTTATATGTTAATGAATCTAGTTCAAGTTTTAATTTAAACACTCTTCCTTTTGATCTAAATAAAATTCTTTTAGGTTCATATTATAATTGGGGAGGAAGATATTATAATGGTTTAATTGAAGAGGCAACTTTTTGGAAAAAAGCACTTTCTGATAAAGAAATTCGTCTGTCAAGACATTTAACCAAAAGTAATTTAGATGATGATGATATATTAGCTTATTATCAATTTAATAATATTGATAATGGAATTATATACGATAAAAAAAATTCATTTAATTTAAAATTATCTGGAGGAGAATTAGTTATATCTGATGCCCCAATAGGCCCAGGAAAATCATCTTTAATTTCAGTTGATGGGGGTGGGGTTAAAGACTTTTATGAAACAGATTTATCAATTATATTTTCTGATAATGGTCTATATCCTAATGGAGATCTTGTAGTGAGTAAAATTGATATAAATCCAAGCAAAATTCCAAATACTGATACAATAAATACAGGATACTGGATAATAAATAATTATGGAAGTAATGTTAACTTTTCTAATATAGAAAGTATTGAATTTTCAAATTTTATCGAATTAGAAAACTTATCTGCCTCCGGTATAGAAATGTTTGTAAGGGATCGTAATTCTAGTAAATCTGATAATTGGATTTCAAAGTCAAAAGCAAACTCTATAAACCCTTTAGAAAAATCAATTACTTTTAATTCTACGGGAATAAACAATTTTGATTATCAAATTTATATCGGGACAGATGGAGCTGTAGTTGGTATTGAGGATTTAGAGTCTGGAAGTCCAATTATTCTGTACCCTAATCCAACTATGGAAAGTAATTTATTTATTAAAGGGCTTAATGGAGAATCTAGAATTAATATTTATGATTCAATGGGAAAACATATAATTAATAAAAAACTTGAAAGTTCAACTTTGAATGTTTCAAACCTTTTAAAAGGATTTTATATTTATATTATTGAGTCTAATGATAAAATTGTTACTGGGAAGTTAGTTATTAAATAAATTTCATGTTAAATATTATAATTTATCTAATTTCATTATTACAGATAGATTCCATCCATTATAATCTCAATAAAAAAATTGATTCAATTATTGAATTTTCAATTAAAGAAAAAGCTTTTCCTGGAGCACAAATAATTGTTTTAAAGGATGGGGAAAAGGTTGTAAATAAAAATTATGGGTATCATACCTATGACAGTATAATTAAAATTACTGGTAATTCTATTTATGATCTTGCTTCAATAACCAAACCAACTGCAGGAGCTTTTTCATTAATGAAGTTATATGAAAGTAATTTGATTGATATAAATAAGCCATTAAATAATTACCTTAAGTTTTTTAATAATTCTAGAGTTGGTGAAGTATTAATTAAAGATTATTTACAACATATATCTGGGATTAGACCATGGATACCATTTCATAGTACAACAA